>ERZ791859.195-NODE-195-length-50113-cov-4.013245_pt1 | contig 50113 bp, 48 predicted proteins | sample MGYA00509943_ERZ791859 | MGnify/ENA primary metagenome ERZ791859 (study PRJEB30046, sample SAMN00792065) | human gut metagenome | study: EMG produced TPA metagenomics assembly of the A metagenome-wide association study of gut microbiota in type 2... | reverse complement strand
ATATTTTGGCGATGCTCAGGTGGCTGTCGCCGACAGCTGCGGTGGGATAAAAGCCATGCCGCGAATGGCAATCGATGTCTTTAAGCTGTTCAAGAACTGTGAAAATATAATAATGATGCCCGCTTACAAGGGACTGCGTGTTTTTGCACCGTTGTTTTTGATTTATAATAAGTTTTATCATCGCAAGGTGCATTATATAGTCATCGGCGGATGGCTCGATTCTTTTTTGAATGAGCATAAATGGCTTGTCAGACTGCTTAAAAAATTTGATGCTATATATGTGGAATCGGATATGATGAAATCCGCTCTGCAGAGACGGGGCTTTGAAAATGCGGTTGTTATGTACAATTTCAAAGAACTTGAGCCGCTGGCAGAGAGCGATATTGAATATCCCAAAAGCGAACCATATAAGCTCTGTACTTTTTCACGTGTTATGAAAGAAAAGGGCATAGAAGACGCGATAAATGCGGTCGAGAGCGTCAATGCCCATTTCGGAAGAACGGTATACACGCTCGATATTTTCGGTCAGGTTGATGTCGAGTATAAAGAAAGATTTTCACAGCTTGAAAAGTCATTCCCGGATTATATCAGCTACGGCGGAGCTATTGAAGCGAATAAGAGCGTTGAAACGCTGAAATCATATTTTGCTCTGCTGTTCCCGACCTATTATAAAGGCGAGGGCTTTGCCGGAACGCTTATCGATGCCATGTCAGCAGGAGTGCCGGTGATAGCGAGCGACTGGAAATATAATCCCGAGTTTGTCGTTCCCGGAAATACAGGAGTTATAATAAAAAACTGCAATGCCGAAAGGCTTGCCGAGGAGCTTATAAATATTGTGGCTGCTCCTGAAAAATGGAACTCAATGCGCCTTTCTGCGCTCAAAGAGTCGGAAAAATACAAGCCCGATATTGCAGCCCGTCCGTTTATAGACAGAATAAACGGCTAAGACCGTACTCATAAAAAGAAGTAATTTCTTTGAGGAGGAAAATATATGTCAAATGAACCTAAAGTTCATCTCATAGGCAACGCGCACCTCGATCCTATCTGGCTCTGGCGTTGGCAGGAGGGGTGCGGGGAGGTGCTTCAGACTTTCCGCAGTGCACTCGACAGGCTCAATGAATATCCCGATTTTGTGTTCACTTGCTCGTCTGCGGCGTACTATAAGTGGGTCGAAGAAATCGATCCCGATATGTTTGAGGAGATAAGAGAGAGGGTCGAAGAGGGGCGCTGGGTGCCCGTCAACGGCTGGTGGGTTCAGCCGGACTGCAATATGCCCTCGGCGGAGAGCTTTGCCCGTCAGGCGCTCTATTCTCAGCTCTATTACAACGAAAAATTCGGCAGGATATGTAAAACCGCATACAACGTGGATTCTTTCGGCCACAGCGGAATGCTTCCTCAGATTATAAAAAACGGCGGTATGACAGCATATGTTATGATGCGCCCCGGTGCTCATGAAAACGCCGAGATACCAAATATGTTTATGTGGGAGAGCCTTGACGGCACTCAGATACCGACTTTCCATATCCCGGATGCGAGCGGATACGGTTCGGGCAATGCAGAAGCTATAAACAGATCGCGCGACCTCGCGGAAAAGCTGATAAACGAAGATGGGCACGGCATGATGATCTTCTACGGTGTTGGCAACCATGGCGGCGGTCCGACAAGGGGATTGATCGAGTATGTTCAGACCCAGCTCAAAAGAGACGGATATCACGATATGGTGTTTTCTTCGCCCGATGCTTTCTTTGAGGCGCATTGTCTTGAAAAAGTCGAGCTGCCGGTTTGGAAAGACGACCTTCAGCATCATGCGAGCGGCTGTTATTCCGCAACGAGCCTTGTAAAACAGCTCAACAGAAAACTCGAAAATTCACTCTATTTTTCAGAGGCCTTCGCGACCGTCGCATCGAAGACTGCCGGTATGCGCGACAGAACCGAAGATTTCAAAGAGGCATGGCTCGATGTCTGCTTCAATCAGTTCCACGATATACTCTGCGGCTGCTCGATAATGGAGGCATATGACGATGTTAACGCTTCTATGGGTCACGCGCTGACGATATCAGACAGAATACAGAATGAGGCGTTCCTGCGTATTGCGCGCAGAATAGATACTTGGATCGACGGCGTTTCCGACCCAGTCTGCGAGGTCAGAGGTCACTCTTGCGGCAAATTCCCGCGTCCCGTGGTTGTGTTCAACCCGCTCTCTTTCCTGGTCAAAGCACCGGTCAGAACATATCACCCGTCAAAGCAGGTGACCGATGATGCGGGTAATGATGTGATTTTCAGCAATGTCCGCTCCTCGCGCTCCAATGACTCCCATCTCGACACGGTGTTCATTGCCGATGTCCCCGCAATGGGCTATGCCGTCTATTGGCTTAAATCCTGCTGGGACGAAAACCGCGACCTGCCGGAAATACATATCGATACAGATGTTTCCGCTTCCGGCTTCTCGATGGAGAACGAGTATCTCAAAGTCAAGTTTGACGAGCAGACGGGATTTATAACTTCGCTTGTCGATAAATTGAGCGGATATGACTACGCGTCCGCAGATAAGCCAATCGCGGTGCCGACTGTTATAGATGACCACGAGACCGACACATGGGCACATATGGTGTTCAGATTCCATGATATCAAAGGTATCATGAATCTCGAAAAAATTGAGCTTATTGAGAATGGTAACGCAAGAGCTGTTATAAGAACGCGTCACAGCTTCGGCGGATCGTATCTTGTTCAGGACTTCATTCTTGCGAGCGGACAGAAAGTTCTTCGCTCAAAATGCAAGGCACTCTGGACGGAAGATTTCACGCTGCTCAAGATGAGCTTCCCGGTCGGCGGAGAGAACAGAATAAATACTTATGAGATTCCCGGCGCATATATCAAACGCCCGACAAACGGCGAGGAAGAGCCTGCGGGACGCTGGGGCGCGATAAGTTTTGATGACGGCGGCAGAAGAACGCTCGCTGTGGTCAACGACTCGAAGTATTCATACGACTGCCCGGACAACGATCTGCGCCTTACGGTTATCAGAAATGTTATCTTTGCCGATCACTATTCGGATCGCCCGGCGGCAAACTTCAATTTCACCGACGAGGGAATGCAGAGATTTGAATACGGCATTTTCGTCTGTGACGATGAAGCCGAGAAGAGCGGCATTATGAATGAAGCGGCAAAGTTTAATATTCGTCCTATGGCTGTTCCGGAAAGCTTCCACAAGGGCACATTGCCGCAGAGAAAGAGCTATCTGTCGGTTGACAAGGATAATATAATAATGACCGCTTTCAAGTTCTGCGAGGACGGCAGCGGCTACTGCATCATGCGTTTCTATGAGACCCGCGGCGAGGACACAAAAGCGCATATTGTCTGTGAATCGTTCAATGCCGATTTTGAGACCGAGTTCGGTCACAATGAGATAAAGACATTCCGCATTTCAAAAGACGGCAATGTAAAAGAGACGAACTTTCTTGAGGGTATAGTATAATAAGCGAAAGCCGGAGTGAATAAACTCCGGCTTTTTCGTCCTTTTTGCTCCAAACGACTTGTATCAATAATATTTTATGTTATAATTGGGTTGCAACCCAGGAAAGCGTTAGGAGCGCAAATCTTTGGCAAAGAGAAGCAGTGTTATCGAAGCGAAAAACAGAATACTGTCCGCCTGCGTGAAAATGTTCATAGAAAAGGGCTACAAAGAGACCACCATGCTTGATATAATCAGAGAAGCAGGAGTCTCGGCGGGAACATTTCAGAATATTTTCCGTACCAAGGACGGAGTACTCACAGAACTCGTCAATGTCATGTTTGACAATCAGTTCAGTACCGCTGAAAGCATTGTTGGCGGAAGCAGCGATCCCGTGCTTCTGTATTCGGTTGAACTGGCGGTTCAGATGACTCTTGCGGAGCTGAATGAAAATCTCAGGCAGATATATGTCGAAGCTTATACGCAGCCGAAAATAAACGAATACATATGCCAAAAGACATCTTCCGAGCTTTATAAATTATTCGGCGGTATAATGCCGCAATATTCGGAGAGTGATTTCTATGAGTCGGATATCGGCAACGCCGGTATAATGCGCGCCTATATGGCTCGCCCGTGCGACAAGTATTTTACGCTCGAAAGAAAGCTTGAAAAACTTCTCAGAATGACTCTCAATTCATTTGATATCCCGAAAGATAAGCAGAATCAGGTTGTTGACTACGTCGATTCACTTGATATCCGCAGTATCGCGGACGGCGTGATGCAAAAGCTCTTCGAGACTCTTGCGATGAAATTCGATTTCAGCCTCGCCTGAACGATACTACTAATTTTGAATACCTCTGTTCTCATATCTCTTAGCAGTTGGACTGTCACCGTAAAAGCGGCGGCAGTCCTCTGCTTTTTGCGTATATAAAAAGCAGGCGAGATAAATTCCCGCCTGCTTTTGGTTTTACCAACCTGTTACATATCTGTTGAGCGTGTCTTCAATGCCGCCGGTGACGGAATTCTGGTCGTCTATAAGCCTGTCGCAGCCCACACGGAAGACCATAACTCCGCCCGCTCCGCCGAGCAGGGCAAATATCGTATGTATAACATTTATGGCTTTTATGCCCTTGAGGCTGTCTTTTTTATCTCCGGCAAATGCACAGATGAGCAGATAAATAAGATTGACTGCCGCGCATGCGCATATTACGCCGAGAAGAGTTGGAACGAATTTGTCCCCGAGGGATAGAGATCTGCTATCCAGCCGTATGTCCATGTCGCACTGCTCAAAAATACTGCGGCGCAGACGCTGAGCACAAAGCTCGTGTAGGCGAAAGCGCGGGAATTTATCACGCTTCCGACTTTTTTGAAAAATTTTATATCAGGACCCCTTTCGGTTCTTTTTATATCAATTGCAGTGTAACATACAGGTATATTTTAGTTAAGCGGCATTTAGATATAAAAAACTGCCCGACTGCACAGTTGTTGCACTATGCAGCCGGGCATTATAATTTTGTTATTTGCAGACGAGCTCGCCGTTTTCAACATCAACGGTTATGGTTGAATCCGCATCAAGGTCGCCGGAGAGAATTTTTCTCGCGACGAGGGTCTCAAGGCTGCTCTGCAGATATCTGCGAAGCGGTCTTGCGCCGTAAACGGGATCGAATCCGCGGTCGATGATGAGCTCCTTGGCGGCGTCGGTAACCTCGAGTCCGAGGCTCTTGTCCGCAAGACGCTTCTTGAGGGAGTCGAGCATGATATCGATGATGCCCTTGAGGTTGTCTTTCGTCAACGGGCGGAAGAATATCGTTTCGTCAAGACGGTTGAGGAATTCGGGGCGGAAGCTACGGCGCAGCTCGTTCATGACGCCTTCGCGAGCCTCTTCAGAGATGTTGCCGTTCTCGTCGATGCCGTCGAGCAGATACTGGCTGCCGAGGTTCGATGTAAGGATAATTATCGTGTTCTTGAAGTCCACGGTGCATCCTTGGCTGTCGGTTATACGACCGTCATCGAGCACCTGAAGCAGGATGTTGAATACATCCGGGTGCGCCTTTTCGATCTCGTCGAACAGCACAACAGAGTAGGGCTTGCGGCGTACCGCCTCAGTAAGCTGACCGCCCTCATCGTATCCGACATATCCGGGCGGCGCTCCGATAAGACGGGAGACGGAGTATTTCTCCATGTATTCGGTCATATCGATACGAACCATGTTGTGCTCGTCGTCAAACAGGCAGTCTGCAAGAGCCTTTGCAAGCTCCGTCTTGCCGACACCGGTGGGACCTAAGAACAGGAAGCTGCCGATAGGCTTGTTGGGGTCGGAGATGCCTGCACGGGAGCGGAGGATAGCCTCTGTGACCTTCTGAACTGCCTCGTCCTGACCGACAACGCGCTGATGGATAACATCGTCGAGGTGGAGCAACTTCTCGCGCTCGCCCTCCATGAGCTTTGCAACGGGTATACCGGTCCATTTTGCGACTATGGTCGCTATCTCTTCCTCGGTCACGGTGTCGTGAACGAGAGTGTTTTCGGTGCGCTGCTCGCTCTTCTTTTCGGCTTCTGCGAGACGCTTTTCAAGAGAGGGAAGATCGTAATATTTGAGCTTTGCCGCTTTTTCGTATTCGTAGTGAAGCTGAGCCTGCTCAATATCTGCGTGGGTCTGCTCAATTTCTGACTTGAGCTTTTTGACCTCGTCAACGCTCTGCTTTTCAGCTTCCCAGCGCGACTTCATCTCATTGAACTTGTCTTTATATTCGGCAAGCTCGGCGCCGAGCTTCTCAAGGCGCTCCTTGGAGAGCTTGTCGGTCTCTTTCTTCAGCGCCATCTCTTCGATTTCAAGCTGCATTATCTTGCGGCGTACATCGTCAAGCTCTGAGGGCATGGAGTCGATCTCGGTGCGGATGGAAGCGCACGCCTCATCGACAAGGTCGATTGCCTTGTCGGGCAGGAAACGGTCGGTAATATATCTGTCTGAAAGGGTAGCGGCGGCGACAAGTGCGCTGTCGTGTATGCGAACGCCGTGATAAACTTCATAGCGCTCCTTGAGTCCTCTGAGTATCGAAATCGTGTCTTCAACAGTAGGTTCGTTTACCATAACGGGCTGGAAACGACGCTCAAGTGCGGCGTCCTTTTCAATATATTTGCGGTATTCATCGAGTGTAGTTGCGCCGATGCAGTGCAGCTCGCCCCTTGCAAGCATGGGCTTCAAAAGGTTACCTGCGTCCATGCTGCCCTCGGTCTTGCCTGCGCCGACTATCGTGTGCAGCTCATCGATGAAGAGCAGTATCCTGCCCTCGGATTTCTTTATCTCTTCGAGCACAGCCTTGAGTCTCTCTTCAAACTCGCCGCGATACTTTGCGCCGGCGATAAGAGAACCCATATCAAGGCTGAAAACAGTCTTGTCTTTAAGTCCCTCGGGCACATCGCCGCGTACTATTCTCTGCGCGAGACCCTCGGCGATAGCGGTCTTGCCGACGCCGGGCTCGCCGATAAGCACGGGGTTGTTCTTGGTTTTTCTCGAAAGAATACGAATGACATTTCTTATCTCCGTGTCACGGCCGATAACGGGATCAAGCTCGTTTTCGCGCGCACGCTTGACAAGATCGGTGCCGTACTTCGAAAGTGCGTCGTAAGTATCCTCGGGGTTATCACTGGTTACCGGGCTTGTCTTGACCTTTGAAAGCTCATCGACAAAAGCGTTTTTGGTTATGCCGTGGGTATTGAATATTTTTCTGATTTCCGGAGTCATGTTCGTGAATATGCCGATCATAAGATGCTCAACCGAAACATATTCGTCGTTCATGCTCTTTGCCGTCTTTTCGGCGGTGCGGATAACGCGGTCGGTCTCCGAAGAGAGATACATCTCGCCGCCGGAAACCTTCGGGAGAGTAGCAATATAAGAATCAAGCTCGCCGAGAACGGTGTTGCAGTCAACGCCCATCTTGCCGAACAAGGAGGGGATGAGTCCGCCGTCCTGATCAAGCAGAGAGTAGAGCAGATGCTCGGGGACGAGCGACTGGTTGTCGTTCTCTCTTGCTATGTTCTGCGCGTTCTGTATTGCCTCAACGGTCTTCTGAGTATAGTTCTGAGTGTTCATAAAATCACCTGCTTAGTCTGAGTTTTGAGTTATATTATTATTGACTGCCGCGCGATGTATTCGGCGTAGCAGTGCTCGATATCTGCCGGAGAATATCTGCCGGCAAGGAAGCCTTTCATAAGTTTGTCGAACAGTTCTATATATCCTGATATAGCCTGTGCGAGCTCCTCGGTCGAGGAGTTCTTCTTCGGCACGACTATACTGCGGCAGAACTTGTTATAATAGAGGGCATAGTCAACATTCTCCACTCCGTAGTGGGGGAGATATTTTTGCTCTATACCGTGCCACAGGCGGAAGAAGTCTGTCATGTCGGAGATAAGCGCGGCACTCTGCGTGCGAAATATCACCGAAAGCTCGCCGATGGAATCCTGCCCGTTTTCATACAGCTCCACTTCATATTTGACGGTGGGGCGGTATTTATATTCCAGACTGCTCTTGAGCGACATTGTCAGGTCGTTTGGAGTGAAGAACGGCACAAGCTGCCCGTATGAAGCGACCGCTTCTTCGATAGCCTGGAATACATCGTTTATGCGCCTCTGCGGCGTGACCATGCCGAAATATTCGGCAAGTATCTGATTTATTAAATTTGATCGGTTGGTGCCCTTTTGATGCGCAAGCCTATCCGCTTCGCGGACGACTTCATCGTTGAGCATCAAACTGTATAATGTTTTCTTCAAGAGTATCAACTCCTTTTGTTTTCTGTTCCCATGATATACCTATTTTAAAAACTTGTCAATATATTTATATAAATGTTCATACAAAGTTAATAAAATTCAAAACGAGTTTGCTAAAAAAGGCCGCCCGAAGGGCAGCCTTTTAATATAGCTTTAAGATTTTGAGCGTTTTCTCGGCGGCATCTTTTCTCCAAGCACAAATGGTGCGATTTTGTGTATAGGTAAAGCCACCAAAAGGCACAGCCCGATGGAGAGCAATGCCGCAATAGCGCTCCAGAACAGAGATTTGTCGGCGAGTCTTTCCGATATAAACGGGCACAGTGTGTGGAAAAACACTACCGGGAATTTGTGCATAAGGAGTATCGGCATCGTGTTGGAGCCAATATAAGATATAACTTTAAGCTTCGGGATGAAGAAACACAGCAGGGCGAATCCGAGTACGGACATGAAAGCGGATAAATAAAATATCAGTATTCTGCCGTATTCGCTGCTCTGATATCCGACGAGAATGTTAAGCTTCAGTGCCGAAAATCCTCCGGCGGCGACGCATAACAATGATAAAATAAATATGTATGGCTTGCGCAAGGTTTTTTGATTTTGTGCTGCAAATTTTGAGAATAAAACCCCGCTCAGAGAAAACGGGAGCATTGCTATGGCAACATCAGCCTTGAATATCGGCGCTTTTGTCGGAAACAGAGAAAATTTATATATTACATATTGTATGACAATTGCTGCAATTATAGATACACCGAACAAGGCGTATGACAATCGGCGTTTTGAAGCTATTCGGTCTATTATAAATGTTATAGCATACAAAAACAGCAGTTCAAGAAACAGGCACGGCAAAAACCAAAGCGGAGTATTTGCGGCGCAGTATCCTTTTAAAGTGCTTATGATTATGGCGGGAACACTGCTGTCGATTGCCTTCTCCGCGAATGACGAGACGAACTTGCCGAGAATAGCATATGCGCCCCAGCTGACTGCGGCAAATATATAAAACGGCACGAGAAGGCGCGTCAGTTTTTGAATCAGAAACTTCCAGAATCCGTTCTTGCCGCGCGAAAATGTAACGCCGGTCAAAAAGAAAAACAGCGGAACATGAAAAGAATATACATATTGAGCATAGATTCCCTGGTCGTGAAACACATGCCCGATAACTATAAAAAATATACCGATAGCCTTAGCGGCATCGAAAGCAAATATCCGCTCTTTTGAGTTGCTGTTTAAAGTGCTCATATTTCTCCAATCGGTTTGTAAAACACTGCGCTCTATTTTTATTTTATAATGTATAATGCCTGCGTTTTTATACTAACAGGATTCTTTTTGTGTGTCAAGGTTTGTGGATTTCGATTCGACCGATTTTCAGAACATAACTTTTTGTTGCAACGTACACCCGTTTTCTGATATACTTTTTTTGAACATATGTGATATATGCTCCGGACAGGGAGCAAAAAATATAAGGAGCGATAAAAGATGAAAAAAATAAGAAACGGCATCGCGCTGCTGCTGACGGTTTTGCTCGCGTCTCTTCTCTGCTCGTGTGCGGGAAAAACTTCGAACGGCGATGATACTTCCGGTGCAAAGAAAACGGAAAACGGAGTAAAAATAACTGCGACCGCAGCAAAGACTGCACAGACAGAAGAATACAGCAACGGAGATTTCAGCATCACAATACCGAAAGGCTGGAAAGTAACGAGCGCGGGAAGTGGAATATATCACAGCATCAGAGTGTGCGATCCTAACGAGCCGCTCAATCAGATGTTCGTTCTTCTCAAGGCGGACTGTCTGCTTCACAGTCAGGCGGGAAAAGATGCATGGCAATATAACTATAACATGGGAAATGCGCAGGCGGCACTTTTGGCATCTGCGGTTGTGTTGCCCAACCCTTCGACAGAAGGTTTCTTTAAGATCTTTTCGCAGTATACTGACTTTGTCTCCAAGAACGAGCCGGATTACTCGGGATATTCGTTCCCGAACTTCGGCGATTTTACTGTGACAGAACGCTTTAAGGCTACAGGTACACTGAGCTCATATGCTCTCGGCGATGAGTTGCTCCGCGCAACTTTCAATAGTAGCGGTAAGCAGGGCGAGGGTATGTTTGCGGCATCTGTTGTCGATTTCGGAAAATTTTCTATAGCCTCCGGTGACGTGTCGGGTTATGTATTGCCTCAGGCAGACGGCGGATATTACATGGCGTATAATATTATGGCAATAACCGCGGCTAAAGACACGTTTATTGAGTGGGAAAGCCTGCTTACCGAGTGTATGAAAACGCTTAAATATTCCGACAATTTTGTAAATGCAACTAACAGCGCAAGTAACGAAAAAGTAGCGCAGGCACAGCAGATAAGCCAAAATTTCAATCAGACTATGGACGGCATAATGTCTTCTTGGGACAGCCGCAATAAGAGCACGGATATAATAAGCCAAAAACAGAGTGACGCAACGCTTGGATATGAGCGCGTTTATGATACCGAAACGAACGAAATATACCGCGCAACGAACGGATTTACGGATGAATACAAAGGCGAGCGGTATAAGCCGGTCACCGATGATAATATGTATACGACGCCAATAAGCGGATACATAGAAAAAGACTGATAACAGGAGAAGATAATATGATCTTGTTCTTTACAGGAACAGGAAACAGCAGATATATCGCATGCAGGATTGCCGATTCGCTCGGCGATGAGCTGCTTAGTATGAACGAAAGAATCAAAGCGTGGGATACATCTGAGATAAGCGCAGACGGTCGTCTTGTTTTTGTCGTTCCGACTTACGGTTGGCGCATTCCGCGCATTGTAGAAAAGTGGATAGACCAGACACCGTTCAACGGAGATTTTAAAGTGTGGTTCGTCATGGACTGCGGCGGCGAGATAGGCGATGCGGACAAATATATCAGGCGTTTATGTTCAAGAAAGTTATTTGACTATATGGGTGTCAAGCAGATAGTGATGCCCGAAAATTATGTCGCCATGTTCAGCGTGCCGAATGATGAACAGGCTGCACGGATAATTGAAAGGGCTCAGCCGGATATTGCAGACGCTTCAGAGACTATAAAAGCCGAAAAGAAATTTGCTCAGCCGCGCAGAAATGCTTATGATAAGCTTATGAGCGATATAGTCAACCCGGTGTTCTATAAACTCTTTGTCAAGGCGGATGCCTTTACGGCAAATGACAAGTGCATCGGATGCGGCAAGTGTGCAAAAATGTGCCCGCTCAACAACATTGAATTAAAAAACAGTAAACCGGTCTGGGGCGATGATTGCACTCACTGTATGGCGTGCATCTGCCTCTGCCCGACGGAAGCCATTGAATACGGCAAGAAGAGCGTCGGCAAACCGAGATATCATCTTGATTAAAAGCAAAGGAAGTATGACTCAAAAGCCATACTTCCTGTTTTTATTTTCTTTTTCCGAGTGCTATCATAAGAGCGCCGACGGCGGCGGTCGCCGCGGTTCCCGCCCATATGCCGTATTTTAGCTTTTCCTTGTCATCCGCATCGTTTATGTATCGCATTATTGAGACCGGAGTCTTTTTGAACAGGTCGAAATATGTTACCGTTCTTGTTTTATACTCAAACGGCTTATTTTCATCGAGCTCAAAGATACGCACGCCGCGCATCTTGTTGCCGTAGCATCGAAATGACGCGCAGGCTGTTTGGATTATGTCAATATCATCAACTCTGCCTTCGAAGCAATTTAGATGATCGTGACCCGCGACTGCGGCGAGCACACCGCCCATTTCTTTCAATGCTTCAAATTCGCCGACATTTTCAGAGCATACGTCCGGATATTCGCCGAGAATACCGTGGGCTTTTTGGGGGTCGAGCTCATAAAATCGCCCGTCGTGCTCTGTACATTCATTATTTTTTTCGCACTCGTGTATGAGCTGCACAGTCTCCGGAATCGGGACATGCTGAAATACAAAAGAGGGGAGAACTCCGAAAGCTTTTTTGATTTTCTCATTCTTTCGGAGCATCCAGTCTATTTTGTTGCGGCTTATGGTCGTGTACCAATTGCCGTCTGCGCCCTTTCCTGCGGAGTCGAGCATCCACACGGTAAAAGCGCGCCGCATTCCGTCTGACGACATTATCGGGATATCATAAGTTCCGCATCCCGCGCCGACATCTGCTCCGCTTCCGACGCACGATGAGTAATTGCCGTATATTTCCGACTGCTCGGATTTTTCTATGCAGTTCATGTCATCGTGGTTTCCGTACAGAACGGCAAACGGTATCTTTCTTGCTTCAAGCGGCAGAACAATATGACTTATCGCCCGTTCCACGCGTGATCTCGTCGCATCATGCCCGGAGGCTACCTGCCTTGTGCCTATCACGGCATCGTTTATATGATTGCCGAGTATGTTGTCGCCCGTGAACAGAACGAGATCGGGGTGCAGAACATCGCAGGCTCTGTTTATCATCCGGACAAGGCTTTTGCGAACGAGCGGGAGATCCTGTGCGTCGCTTATCTGCATTATTGTGAACTTGCCGTCACTGTTGAATTTCAGCATTCGTTTACCTCTTTTAAAATGCGCCGCCGCAGTTTATACGGCAGCGCATTTGCTTTTATTATTCGGTTTCGTCGCTCTCGGTTGATTCGGGTTTATCTATCGAAGTTTCGGGCGTTTCTTCAGCAGAATCGTTGCCGATATCCGACATTTCCGTAGATGCGGTGTCGGACACAACGCTTCTGCTTGCCACTGCGACAGGCTGATGCTTCTTTCTCTTTTTGAGAATAACCGCAACAGCGATAAGAATCAGCGCTGTAACAACAGATATGCCGAGTCCGATAACCATTCCGCGCGGAGTGTACTTGAACTTTACGCTGTGGTTTCCTGCGCTAACTCTGACTCCGAGCAGCGCGTCGCCGACGGCGACAATGTCATTCTCGCTGACCTCTTTTCCGTCAACGGTAACTTTCCAGCCCTTGTCATATGGGATGGAGGTGTAAATAATACTGTCCTCTGCGGCGTTCAGCGTGCCGGTTATCTCAGTGTCAGTAAAGCTCTCGATATTCAGCGCACCGCTGTTGAGCTTGTTATAGCCCTCAACGAATTTGTCTGTGTCGAGCCCGTAGACAAAGAAGTTGAGCGCACCGCTGTTGACATCATCCTTGACGGTCATTTCAACGGTTATCGGCGTTCCCGCCTTGCACATGCCGAGGTCATAGATATATTCGCGGCTCGTGTTCTGGGAATATTGCTCGTAACCGACCGAGATAAGAACATCTTCGATTCCCGCGGATTCAACGAACAGATAAACATTCTGATCCTTTTTGGGCGAGACGGTGAACGAAATAGTTCCGGTGCTGTCCGAAGAAGTCTTGTAGTAGTTCATGTAGCCCGTATCAAGACCTATCGAAATAGGATCGATGTTATAGAAATAAGAATCTGTGATATCAAGCCTGTTGAAGACTTCATCGATTCCGGTTGCGCGGAAGAAGTAGTCATTCTGCACCTCAAACGGATTGTCCGAATCGAAGCTCCATGCAGTGATATCTTCATTCACACAGTAGGCTATCGGGAGCCAGTATTTGTTCCTGTATGCGTGGAACTTGCCGGATGAGCCGACATATTCATAGAACTCATCGCTCAGCGGCGGGTTGTATTCGTTGTTGTCGACAATATACTTGAGCGACATCATTGAATTGTAGACCGGGGTCTGCGGATTGTAGGTGTAGCTGTTGATATAATTGCCGTAGAGACCGAGCTGCTCCTGCAGATTTGCAACCTTTTCGTATGCCATGGACGAGAAGGTGGATACGCCGTTATAGTTATACCATGCGGGATCCATGCGTGCCCTGAGAGAGGTGAGCTCCATGCGGTAAGTGTCGTTGCCCTCAATGTCATCAAGTTCATTCTTGAGGTCTCTGAAATCCTGATAGTCTCCGGCGTATTCGGTCTTTGTCCTGTCCATGCTGTAGTTGTCGGTGTCGGCGCTTATAGCCTCGGCGCAGACGCAGCAGAGCATCAGAACAGCCATAGCCGACGCCTGATATTTCTTAGTCGAGAAGAGATAGAATATAAGCGTATAGAGCACGACAAACAGCAGGCTGATAATAACAGTTGTTTCATCGACGTTCTTTGAACCGACTTTTTGGATTATAACTATTCCCGAAAGAATAGCTACTCCCGCGCCGAGTATCTCTTTGCCGGAGAACTCGGTAATGTGTCGGAACGCCTTATATGCCATGGTGAGCAGGATGAACGAATACATGAACGAGAATCTGTAGGGCAGATCGTTCGGGAAGTGGAATGCGTGCCAGATATAATTGAGCACATTGAGATTGAAGCTGAAATATATCATCCCGAGAAGAAGCACGTTTGCAATCTTTTCTCTTACGGGTATGCGCTTGCAGAAAAGATAGAGCGGGACGAGTATTACTGTCGCCATTCCGCAATAGACATTGGGAAGAACATCGGTTCCGCTGCTTCTTATTGTGGGCGTGACACTTGCGAGGTGATTTGCAAGGAAGTCGAATATCTTGAAATACGACTTGACTGTTTCTGGCCATGTTCCGCTCGTTGCGGAGCAGCTCTGGAGAATGAAATAGACGGGGACAAGCGCGAACGCAACGAGAGCCGCGCCTGCAATGCTCGAAAGAGCAAATGTTATTCCGTCGGACAGGAATGAGTTGTATCTGATTTTATCTTTTAGCTTGCTGTACTGCTCGCCGTCCGGGTCGGTGTAAACTTCGAGAGCTTTTGTGGTGTCGGAGATGTTATAACGGCTGAAATAATATACAAGGAAATAGAGCACCGCAAAGATGCACGCCATGTAGCCCATATAGTAGCTCGTCAGCAGTGTCATCGACAGCGAGAAAATGTAGAGAGCGGGTCTGCGTTCGTTGATGATGCGTTCAATGCCGAGAATCATCAGCGGGAAAAGAACCATGGCGTCGAGCCACATCAGGTTCCAATAATAGGCTATAAAGAAGCCACAGAAAGAATAGAGCACACCGAACGCTGCGGTTATGAGCGAATGCTCGCCGAACGACTTTTTGAGATAATAGCAGAAGGTCGCGCTCGAAAACGCCGCAGCGAGAAGAATCATTGTCGCTATCGCCTCGGGCATATTCTTGTGGCCGAAGATGAGCATGACTATCGAGAGCGGGCTGCACAGATAGTTATAGAAGTTGCCCAGGAAGCTGCCTCCGAGACCCGTATTCCACGAGTAGAGGAAGCTCTTCATCTGAGTAACGCGGTCATAGAACTCCGCAAAAAGCGGGCCGTACTGATGATAGAGATCCATTCTGAGAATGGTCACATCGCCGAACGGTATGAGGCTGTAGCAGATATAGACTATCAGCATTATGACGGCCGAGCAGCCGAGAGCGAGCCAACAGTATTTGTTGTCTTTGAAAATTCTGCTGATAACAGATCCTTTTTCATTTTTTATTTTCATTTCTTTACCTGCCTTATTTTTTTATCTTTTTGATTGCCTTCTTTGCCATAGGCAGAAGCTTTTCAAACCCGAGATACATAACCTTGTCAACCGGCATGTCAAACTCGCCGACATATTCGAAAATATGGGGAACGAACTTTATCTTGAACTTTGAAAGATGGTCTTCAAAGCTTCCGTCAACTCCGCCGAGGTTGAAATAGTCGCATCCGGCATCTATGGAATCGCAGACTCCCGCATATATAAGCCCGACAGATGCACAGAGGGTCGAGAGCACAGAGAGATCGGAGCCGGCATAGAGATACTCGGCAATTTTGAGCTTCGCCTGCGGATCGGGCATAATGACAAGGCTGGCGGCGAGATTCACGGTGTTTCCCTTTTCTTCGATAAGAGCCTTTGCCTCATCGAGCTTGCGCGTGTTTTCGGGAATGTTCTGCTTCTTTGCAATCAGACCCTCGAGATATTCAACATATCTGTCAAGGTGCATGCGCGCATAATATATGACCGCTCTGTCGCCGAACGCATGGCGTATCTTTTTGAAATATTCTTCGTTTCTCAGCGAGATACCCTGGCGCTTTTCGGTCTGACCGAGCAGGCGGACAAACTCCGAAAGATCGTCATCCGGGTCGGCTTTTATGAACTCGATGCCCTTGGAATTATGGAACGAGCCCATATAATAGCGAGTCTTTTTGGGAACAGCTTTCAAAAATCCCGCGCTGTCGATAGGTCCGTTTTCGTTGAAGAGCGGGATAGCCATGTTGAATCTCGGCTGAAAATATGCGTTTATGTCGGTGCCCAAGCCCCTGTGAACAAATCCGCACTCCTGCATGACTCTTATCGTCTCGTCAAATGAGTTGCCGAAATCGGCGGCATTTTGCTTTTCGTAGTTTTCTCTTATTACGAACGGGTCTGCCTTAACGGCAATCGCGCCGATCTTCTTTGCGTATTTTTTCAGCTGAGTCGAGAATTCGCGCATTGCCTCTGCGTCGCCGAAATCGCCGACGGGACCGCGCGGGGAATATATGAGCTTTTTGCCCATCGGCAGATGCCTTATCAAAAGAAGTGCGCCTACTTCGGGCGCGCCGTCTTTGTAGAGCATGCATATGTCGTGATCCCAGTTGTCCTTGACCTCGGACCATTCGGGCAGCTGTGTGAAGCAATAGGCAGGGGAGACGTTGAGAAAGTCTCTGTATTCTCCGGCATCCACGCCCGTTTTGAAGTTGTATTCAGCCATTTGCGATTAACTCCTTGATGCTTTTAGTTTTCGGATAAACAAACATATTTTACCACAAGTCGCAGAAGTATGCAATAAATGTAGTATACATATAAAATAATTTACAAATCATATCACTGTTGACAACTTTTGAAGTATGGTTTATAATGACTGCATATTTTAAAAGCTGTGACGGGAAGAAGTAGCTGTATTATGCCGGCAAAGAGAGTCTTCGGGCGCTGTGAGGGGACGCGGCATGGCGGCGAAATACATCTCCGAGCTGCGAGGCTGAACAATTATAGTAGGCCGAGCCGCAGGCGTGCGTTATACGCAGAGCGCAATGCTCCTGAGACTCCGCAAGGAGTGAACAGAGGTGGTACCGCGGTAATTCGCCCTCTGCACGGTTCTCCGTGCGGAGGCTTTTTAATTTTATGAACAAAATGAAAGGAAAAATAACTATGGGAATTTACGAAGAACTCGTCGCGCGCGGACTTATCGCGCAGGTGACGAACGAGCCGGAAATCAGAGAGATGATAAACAGCGGCAAAGCTACATTCTATATTGGTTTTGACTGCACCGCAGACAGCCTCACGGCAGGTCATTTCATGGCTCTTACGCTTATGAAGAGACTGCAGATGGCTGGCAACAAGCCGATAGCTCTTATCGGCGGCGGCACTACAATGATAGGCGACCCCTCGGGACGCACCGACATGAGAAAGATGCTCACCCGCGAGGATATCAATCACAACGCCGAGTGCTTCAGACGCCAGATGGAGCGTTTTATCGACTTCGGCGAGGGCAAGGCTCAGATGGTGAACAACGCCGACTGGCTCCTCAACCTCAATTATATCGAACTTCTTCGCGAGGTCGGCGCCTGCTTCTCCGTCAACAATATGCTCCGTGCCGAGTGCTATAAACAGCGCATGGAAAAGGGTCTGAGCTTCTTTGAGTTCAACTATATGATAATGCAGAGCTACGATTTCTACTATCTGTTCAAGAACTACGGCTGCAACATGCAGTTCGGCGGCGACGATCAGTGGAGCAATATGCTCGGCGGAACCGAGCTCATACGCAAAAAACTCGGCAAGGATGCTCACGCAATGACCATAACTCTCCTTACCGACTCCCAGGGTCATAAGATGGGCAAAACCGCGGGCAACGCCGTTTGGCTTGACCCCAAGAAGACTTCGCCCTACGAGTTCTATCAGTATTGGAGAAATGTCGCGGACAGCGATGTTCTCAAGTGTATCCGTATGCTCACTTTCCTGCCTCTCGAGCAGATTGACGAGATGGACAAGTGGGAGGGCAGCCAGCTCAACAAGGCAAAAGAGATACTCGCATATGAGCTGACAAAGCTCGTCCACGGCGAGGATGAGGCAAACAAAGCGCAGGATGCCGCAAGAGCACTCTTCGGCGGCGGAGCGGATTCCGCAGATATGCCGTCCACAAGCCTCAGCGCAGATGACTTTGCAGACGGAAAAATCAGCGTTATAGATATTCTTGTCAAAGCAGGACTTGCAAAATCCAAAAGCGAGGCAAGAAGACTTATCGAGCAGGGCGGCGTCAGCGTCAATGATGAAAAGGTAAAGAGCCTCGATTTTTCGTTTTCTGCCGACGAAATAGCCGCTGACCCGGCTATAATTAAGAAGGGAAAGAAAATTTTCCACAAAATTGTTATGGCTTAATTGTTCACAATTGCCATTGCTATAGCAAAAAAGAAAGTTATAATATTGGATAAGGATTTTTCCTATTACTTTGATTGGATGGAACTTTAAATGAAAATTGTTATTGTCGGCGACGGCAAGGTCGGTTACAATATCGCGAAGCAGCTACTTGCCGAGGGTCATGATATCGTAGTCATAGACAACAATCCGGATGTGCTCGAGGATTCGCTCCAGAAGCTCGATGTGCTTGTTGTCGACGGAAACGGAGTCACGCTCAAGACGCAGGAAGAGGCAGATGTTGCAAACAGCGATCTTCTTATCGCCGCGACCTCTGCGGACGAGATAAACCTGCTGTGCTGCATTCTCGCAAAGAAGCTTGGATGCCGCCACGCGATCTGCCGCATGAGCAACCCGGACTATGTTCAGTCGATTCAGTATATGCGCGACGATTTCGGCCTTTCGATGACCGTCAATCCGGAGCTTACCGCCGCAAGAGAGATATTCCGCATCTTGCAGTTTCCGAGCTTCCTCAAGCGTGATACTTTTGCAAAAGGCCGCGTCGAAATAGTTGAGCTCAAGTTAAAAGAGGACTGCGCGCTGGTCGGCAAGAAGCTTGAAAAATTATCTGATGTTCTGCGCGGCGTGAAAGTGCTTGTTTGCGCCGTTGACAGGGGAGGCGAAGTCTGCATTCCCGACGGCAGCTTTGAGCTTCAGGCAAACGACAAGATAACCGTCACCGCTCCGCGCAGCGAGCTTGTCAAAATGCTCAAGGCGCTCAAGATAAGCAATCAGAAGATAAGAGATGTGCTGATAATCGGCGGAAGCAAGATTGCAGTCTATCTCGCCGATGAGCTTATCAAGAGCGGTGTCAATGTCAAGATAATCGAGCAGAAGCTCGACAAGTGCCGCGCTCTTTCGGAGCGCCTGCCCGGTGCTGTTATAATCAACGGCGACGGAACGCTCCAGGATCTGCTCTCGTCCGAGGGTATCGAAGATACGGACGCCGTAGTCTCGCTGACAAATATCGATGAGGAAAACCTTATCATATCGATGTACGCGGATGTCTGCAAAGTACCAAAGACTATTACAAAGATTAACCGTACCGAGTATATCAAGCTCTTCAAAGACAAGGATATCGGCAGCGTCGTATGCCCGAAAATGCTCGCGAGCTATGAGATAATCCGCTATGTCAGGGCTATGGACAACACCACCGGCGGTTCGGTCAAGACTCTGCACAGGATAGTCGACGAAAAGGTTGAAGCCCTTGAGTTTGCGGTAACCGACAGCACAAAGTGCATCGGCGAACCGCTCAAAAAAGTCAACCTCAAGGACAATATCCTCCTCGCCTGTATAACCCGCATGGGAAAGGTCATTATCCCGAGCGGTAATGATTATATAATGGCGGGGGATACGATAATTGTTATCACCACTGCAGAGGGCAAGTTCAAGGATATTAACGATATCTTTGCCGAGGACTGAGCCGGGAGACGCGAAAATGAACTATAAACTTATTGCAAATTATATAGGCAATATTCTGCGGATAGAAGGACTTTTTATGATCCCGGCGCTGCTTGTGTCGCTGTATCATAACGAGTTCAAATGCGTCCTCGCTTTCGGAATCAGCATCGCGGCACTTCTTGTCATCGGTCAGCTGATGCATATGATAAAGCCCCAAAAGCGCAATATATTTGTGCGCGAGGGTTTTGCTATTGTCTCTCTGTCCTGGCTTGCAATATCGCTTTTCGGTGCACTGCCGTTCTTTATAAGCCGTGAGATTCCGAATTTTATAGACTGCTTTTTTGAAACCGTTTCCGGATTCACAACGACCGGTTCGAGTATACTTTCAAATGTCGAGGCGCTTTCCAAAGGTCTGCTCTATTGGCGAAGCTTCTCGCATTGGCTCGGTGGAATGGGCGTTCTTGTGTTCTTGCTTGCGGTTGTACCAAAGGGCAAGGACAACGACGCTCAGTCGCTCTATATTCTGAGAGCCGAAAGCCCGGGTCCCACATTCGGAAAGCTCGTTTCAAAGATGCGCCAGACCGCACAAATTCTTTACATCATATACATTGCGCTGACGATTATTGAAATCATTTTGCTTTTCGCCGGAGGAATGCCGCTGTTTGACAGTGTTCTGAACTCTTTTGCAACCGCCGGAACGGGCGGCTTCGGAATAAAGAACGCCAGTATCGGCGCGTATGACAGCTACTATCTTCAGGGTGTTATAGGAGTGTTTATGCTGCTGTTCGGCGTGAACTTCAATATTTATTATCTGCTGCTTGCAAGAGACTTCAAGCTCGTTTTCAAAAACGAGGAGCTTCGTTTCTATATCATAACCGTTTTGGTTTCGGTTACGGTGATAGCAATAAATATTCGCTCAATGTTCTCAAGCTGGTTTGACGCTTTTCATCACAGCTTCTTCCAGGTTTCGTCGATTATCACGACAACCGGATTTGCTACCACTGATTTTTCGCTTTGGCCTGAGCTTTCGCGATATATTCTCGTTGTGCTCATGCTCATGGGCGCGTGCGCGGGCTCTACCGGCGGCGGCTTGAAGGTGTCGAGAGTCCTTATATTATTCAAGGCTCTTCGCAACGAGATGCAGCGCGTCGTTCATCCGCGTAGCGTCAAAGTGCTCCGTATTGACGGAAAGGTTCAGAATGAAGCACTCGTCAGAAATGTTTCTATGTATCTTGTTGCATATGTTATTGTTATGATAGCATCCACGCTTCTTGTTTCAATCGATGATTTTAGCTTCACGACCAATGTAACTGCGGTTATATCGTGCATGAATAACATCGGACCCGGAATAGATATTGTCGGTCCAATGGGCAATTTCAGTGGATTCTCGTGGTTCAGCAAGCTTGTTCTCAGCGCGGACATGATAATCGGCAGACTGGAGATATTCCCGGTTCTCGCTTTGTTTTCGCCCTCGCTTTGGAAGCGCTGCAACTAAATAATTATGTCGGATTCGTGTGTTCGCCGCATGGATCCGACTTTTTTAAAAAAGTTTACAAAATGTACTTTAACTCGCCGAAACATAAGTGTAATATATAAGAAAATACATGATGGAGAATTGGGATGACAAAGAAGATACTCAACAAAAAGCAAAAAATCGTCATCAGTATCGTCGCCGCGCTACTTATCATTGCACTCGGTGTCACCGCTTATGTTATGATAAGCAAGAAGACGCGCACTACGGTTGCCCTGGCGGATGTAACTGCCGGCGATATCACCGAAACGCTCAAACTTTCCGGTACTGTGAACTCCGAGAACCAGGCGTCGTTTGAAATACTTGACGGCACCTATGTCAAGAGCGTAAATGTCAGAGTCGGAGATGCCGTTAAAAAAGGCGATGTGCTTGCGACATTTGATACAAGCTCACTCAGCGACGTTGTGGCGCAGAAGCGAGAGAATTATAACGCCGCCATGTCGCAGTACAGAAAGTATGCTTCAAATGCGAACGCCTCTGTGGCTCAGCTCGAATCGCTCTCAAAGCAGATAGAGCAGAAACAGCAAGATATAGAGAAGCTCAGCGAAAAGGTCGATGCGGCAAAACCGAAGGACGACACAAAGGAAACTATCTCGCTGAAAAAGCAGCTAACCGAGCTCCTCGGCGACAGCAAATTGGCGGCAGAAATAGTTGACAGACTCTTCTCTTCCGGCACTCAGGTTTCGGAGATACTCCAGCATCTCGAGAATATAATTAACGGCGCGAACAATCAGATTTCGTCGATACTCAAGCTCCTTTCGGTTTCCGACGAGGAAAAGCAGCTGATATCGGCGCAGCTTGAATTGGTTGAGCTTAAGGCGCGGCAGGGGATACTGAAGCTCCAGTCCGGTGATACTTTAGCTTCGCTTTATCTCTCGGTTGCCGAATCAGCAAAGGAAGACTTAGACAAAACCGTCGAAGCCGTGAATGCGCTGAAAAAAGGCTGGGTTGCCGAGAATGACGGCGTTGTAAGGGAAATAAATATCGTCAGCGGCGAGACATATCACACGCCGAAAAGCAATTCAACAGTCTCGCTCGACAGTGTTGATATATCTTCGCTTCTTTCGTCCGCAACATTAGACACAAAGGATTTTTCCGGCATCATCAATCAGCTTTTCCCGGGAACTCCCGGCGGTATAGTGGTTGAATATTATCCGCTCTCTGCGACTTTCAGTGTCAGCGGCAAGGATATATATAAAATAAAACTCGACCAGCCGGTCGAGATAACCGGCGCAACAGGCAAGAAGTTCAGCGGTTATGTCAGCTTTATAAGCCCCACCGCCTCTGAATCTGCCTCGTCAAGCATTACTTCGCTTCTCGGTTCAACATCCGGCGGCAGCGAAGTTGAGGCGAAAGCGATGATTGAACAGCCCGACAAGAGCATTATAATTGGTCTTTCGGTTGATATGTCCATAAAGCTCGAAACCCAAAAGAACGCCACTCTTGTTCCGGTCGAGTCAATACAGTACGAGGACGGAAAGTCGTATATCTATCTCTATGATCCGAATTCAAAGACCGTTAAGAAAACCGAAGTCACAACAGGACTTTTTGACGGAGAGCATTATCAGATACTTTCCGGCTGCTCGGTAGGGGATAAGATAGTCAAGATACCGTCCGAAGATATTGAAGACGGTCAGAAGATACACGCAAAGTAATGGCACTGACACTTTTTATAAATATAAACGAACTGACCAACGAGCAGTACGAGCGCGAAATGAATTTTCTTTGTCCGCAGAAACACGAGCGCGTTTTCAGGATGCGCTTTGAAGATGACAAAAAACGCTCGCTTGCCGCGAATCTCGCCGCAAGGCGCGCGTCTGCCGACTTTTTGGGTATTGATGAGGACGAAATCAGAATAACTTGTGACGGCAGCGGGAAGCCGCTGTGCGATGGATGTTATATATCTCTCAGTCATTCCAGCGACTATGCAGTCTGTGCGGTGAGCAGTTTTCCAATCGGAGTTGACATTGAAAAAAAGCGTGATGTCAATCCCAAACTTATAAATAAAATATGCGTCAACGATGCCGAGAGGGAATATGCGACAGATACGCAAAGCCTGCTTACGCTGTGGTCTGTCAAAGAAGCCTGCTTCAAGGCGCTGAGTCCAAAGGTAAGTACAGTCAGCGATATATCGCTCGAAATAACCGAAAGGGGATTCGAATGCAGCGGAATATCCTTTATTGAGACAGGCATTGTGCACAAAGATTATGTTTTTTCGCTCGCATCAGTCTAAAAATTTCAATAAATGCTTGCATAAATATGAAACAGCAGTTATAATTATTCTATTATCATTTGGAGGTTCATTATGAATTTAGTACAGTTTTTAAACCTTGCCAGCGGTACAGCTGCAAACGGTGCGAATGCCGGCAAGAGCCAGATTTCCCTTATCGTCATGATGGTTCTTCTGTTCGCGGTCATGTATTTTGTCATGATCCGTCCCCAGAAGAAAAAGCAGAAGGAAGAGCAGCAGATGCGCGACAGCATCGAGGTCGGCGATGAGATCACCACCATCGGCGGTATCGTCGGACGCGTTGTCACTGTTAAAGATGATTCTCTTATTATAGAGACCGGCGCTGAAAGAAACAGAATCAAGATTATGAGATGGGCTATCAGCACCAACAACACCGCTAACGAGAAGCTCGAGGCTGAGAGAGCTGCCGCGAAGGAAGCTCAGGAAGCTGAGAAGGCCGCAAAGATGGAAGAGGCCAAGGCAAAGAGCAAGGCAAGCCGCAAGAAGAGCAAGAAGAACAAGGATGCGGACGCCGAGTAATCTGACATAAAATCAGACTTCCCCTCATACTTTTTAACAAACGGTATGAGGGGGATTTTTTTATGCCTGCCAAAAGGGGAGAGCGAAAGGAAACCAACGATAAGAAAACGCTTCTGATAAGTCTGCTTATCGGCAATGCGCTTGGCGCCGCAATATTTTTTATACTGCTTTCGATTGCCTCTGCGGTGATGCTCAAGAAAGGTGCTTCGTCGGGAGCTTATACGCCAGTTTCAATTGTGTGTGCCGCAATAGCGGCGTTTATAGCCGGACTCTTTTCTGTCATCCCGATAAGAAAAAACGGACTTCTGTTGGGACTGTGTTCATCAGTTTTGCTCATTGCCTGCGTTGTTGTATCCGCTGCGGCCGCAGGCGGCAGTGTAGGCATAAAAACAGCGATTGCGGTAGCTGTTGCGGCCGTATGTGCCTGTGTCGGAGGCATACTTGCCGCAAATATGAAAAAGAAAACACGATGACCGTGCCGCAAGGCACGGTTTTGTCTTGTAAAATATAAAAAAGATGGTATAATATATAAGTATTTACATACGAGGAGGAAAACAAATCATGTCCAAAGAAAAGTATTACATCACAACTGCGATTGCTTACACATCGCGCAAGCCTCACATAGGCAATTCCTATGAGATAGTTCTCACCGATGCCATAGCCAGGTATAAGCGAATGCAGGGATATGATGTGTTTTTCCTTACCGGTACCGATGAACACGGTCAGAAGATAGAGGAGTACGCCAAAAATGCAGGCGTATCCCCGAAAGAATATGTTGACAAAGTGGCAGGGGAGATACGCGGTATCTGCGATCTGCTCAACACGACTTATGACAAGTTTATCAGAACGACCGACGATTATCATGAAAAGGTAGTTCAGAAGATATTCCGCAAGCTTTATGACCAGGGCGATATCTATAAGAGCGAGTACGAAGGCATGTACTGCGTGCCTTGCGAGAGCTTTTTCACCGAGTCCCAGGTCGTTGACGGCAAGTGCCCGGACTGCGGCAGCGAGCTTGTCCCGACAAAGGAAGAGGCATATTTCCTCAGAATGTCAAAGTATCAGAAGCAGCTCGAGGATTATATCGAGGCTAACCCCGACTTCATTTATCCCGAGAGCCGCAAAAAAGAAATGGTCAACAATTTCATAAAGCCAGGTATCCAGGATCTCTGCGTTTCACGTTCGTCTTTCAAATGGGGCGTTCCGGTCGACTTTGATGACAAGCATGTCATCTATGTCTGGATAGACGCGCTTTCGAACTATATCACCGCTCTCGGTTATGATCCCGACGGCAGCTCAGAGCTGTTCAACAAATATTGGCCGGCAGACGCGCATATAATCGGCAAGGACATTCTTCGTTTCCACACGATCTATTGGCCTATTATGCTCATGGCTCTCGGTCTTGAACTGCCCAAGAAAGTATTCGGCCACCCGTGGCTGCTTTTCGGAACGGACAAGATGTCAAAGTCCAAGGGTAATGTCATATATGCGGACGACCTTGTGAGACATTTCGGCGTTGACGCCATCAGATATTATCTGCTCTCCGAGATGCCTTATGCCGCTGACGGTTCGATCACTTATACCACCATAATCGAGCGCTACAATTCCGAGCTTGCAAACACGCTCGGCAACCTTGTCAACAGAACGATTGCAATGTCAAATAAATATTTCGGCGGCGAGATACTCGCTCCCGAAGCTCCGGAAGCCGTCGATGAGGATCTCAAAAAAAACGTTCTCGGCAGCGTAAAGACGGTTGATAAATGCATGGATGATTTCCATGTTGCGGATGCGCTTGAGGCTATTTTCAGCGCAGCAAGACGCAGCAACAAATATATCGACGAGACGACTCCGTGGCTGCTCGCAAAGGATGAAGATAAGCGCGCAAGGCTCGGTACGGTACTTTATAATCTCCTCGAGAGCATCAGAATAATTGCCGTTCAGCTCAAGCCCTTTATGCCCGATACCTCGGACAAGATTCTTGAGCAGCTCAACACGGATATATCTTCTTATGAAAGCATCCAGCCCTTTGGCGCGCTCAAAGCCGGCGGACATGTCGGAACGGCGACTCCGCTGTTCAACAGAATCGACGCAGAAAAGATGCTTGAAGAGATAGAGAAGGAGACTTCCGTCTCCGAAGCGGCACTCGAAGAGAAGAAAGAAGAGATTCCCGGAGTTGCAATGATTGGCATTGACGACTTTGCAAAAGTCGAGCTCAAAGTTGCAAAAATTAAGGATTGCGTGCCCGTAAAACGCGCAAAGAAGCTGCTTGAACTGACTATCGACGACGGCAGCGGACTGCGTACTGTTGCTTCCGGAATTGCCAAGTGGTACAAGCCCGAGGATCTTGTCGGACACAATATAATCCTTGTGTCAAACCTCAAGCCCGCAAAGCTCTGCGGCGTTGAAAGCTGCGGAATGATTCTTGCGGCTGACTGCGCAGACGATGATGTCAAGGTGATTTTCGTTGACGATATCCCGGTCGGAGCAAAGATAAGATGATAAACAATATTTTTGACAGCCACGCCCATTACGACGACGAACAGTTTGACGGCGACAGGGACGAATTGATAGCGTCCTTGCCGTCAAAGGGCGTTTGCGCTGTTATAAACTGCGCAAGTGACCTGAAAAGCTCCGCAACATCTGCGGAGCTTTCTGAAAAATATCCTTTTTTTTGGTGTGCGTGCGGAATTCACCCTCATGAGGCTGAAAAAGAATTAAAAAACGCTAATATTAGCGAAATAGAACAAAAAATAATTGATTTCACAAAAAAGAAAAAATGCGTCGCAATAGGGGAGATTGGGCTCGATTATCACTATGATTTCTCGCCAAGAGAGCTTCAAAAAGAGATTTTCGAGCTTCAGTTGAAACTATCAAAAGAGCTCGATCTGCCTGTTATAATCCACGACAGGGAAGCGCACGAGGACACAATGACTTTGCTTAAGAAATACAAACCAAAAGGCGTGGTACATTGTTTTTCCAGCAGCGTTGAAATGGCGCAGGAAGTTCTGAAACTCGGAATGTATATCGGTCTCGGCGGAGCAGTTACTTTCAAAAACGCGAAGAAACCTGTTGCAGTCGCAGCGGTAACAGATATCAGCAGAATCTTGCTTGAAACCGACTGTCCTTATATGGCGCCGGTGCCGCTCAGAGGAACCAGATGTTCATCTGATATGATTGCATATTCTGCGCAGACGATAGCGAATATAAAAAATATCGATGTACAAATGCTTGTCGATACCGCAACCGAGAATATTAAGCGGTTGTTTGGGATAAAGTTCTGATTTTTGTATCAGAAGGGAGGTCATCTTAAAATACAGAATAAATTATACAAAATAAATGATATCCAAAAAGAAAATTAGTTATTATCAACAGTTCAAGCGCGTGTGCTTGGGCTGTTTTTTTATGTTACTTTGTGCGCGGATTCGCGGTCAAGGCGCGCGCGTGCGCCTTGGTTGGTGCGCTCGTCTGATATCTTCTGTCCCGCTGTTGCTTCCTCGGCGCAAGCGTAGTTATGCGCGGTTTGCACTGCCTGCTCACCTTATCAGCCCCGCCGATAGGCGGTTTAACCTTTTATGGTTGTCCGGGTAAACCAGCGGTTTTTGTTAATGTTGCACAAGAATGCCGGGAAGATTTTTCTTTCTTTTTTGTTCATTCTGCCGATAGGCGGTTATTTGAGTTTGCGGGGTATATCGGTTAAGCCGAGTAAATAATCAGCTGATAGGTTGTAAAACTTGCATAATGTTATTAGGTGGTCGATTGGTAGCTTTCTGTGTCCGTTTTCGTATTGGGCATAGTATGATTGTGTTGTTTTTAATATCATAGCTACTTGTGTTTGTTTTAGGTCGTTATCTTCTCTTATGTCTCTGATTCTTTGTGCATAGTCCATAATTATACCTCTCCGTTTTTGTGTAATAAGTAGATTATACAATAGTTCACTATTAAACTATTGACAATAGTTCAGTAGTGGACTATTATTTAGTCAACAACTGAACTATGTTGTTTAAAAATTGATTTGAAAGTAGGTACAAAGATGTTGCAGTCAATTTTGTTTAATCTTGGTAATTTAGTCGGTTTGTATGGCAGAGCTATACTCGAAATATTAAAAAATTTAAAGTGAGGTAAAAGGAAATGAAAGCAAAAATTTTAGGTATTAAGTCGGTTGATTATGTCAGTAAAAAAACGGGTCAGCCTGTGCAGGGTGCTGAACTGCACTTTGTCCGCGAGCTTAGTAGTCGTGAGGTTGAGAACTCTGTCGGGCAGGCTGTCGGCACTGTGTTCGTCAGTGTAAAGTCTCCGCTTATTGAGCGTATATCTCCTGCTATAATCGGCAAAGAATGTGAGTTTGTCTATGACTTTGACGGTCGTTTCTCTTCTCTTTCTGATATCGTGCTGCCCGCAAAGGCATGATATATAATCCTTTCTGATTTTAAGGCGGGGGAGGTGAAAAAGATGAATGATGAAAGACTTTCTAACTGCTCGGAGCAGAAGCCGAAGAGAAGTTTTAAAACTATCGGCTGTATAGTCTGCGTTCTTGCTATTCTTGCAATGTCGCTTGTTAGTTGTTTTGCTGACGGTGCGGCAACTGGTGCAGGTGGTAGCGCTGAAGCGGTTTCCGCAGTTTCAACCGTCCTTAAAAATGTTACTGATTCGGTATCGGGGCGTGTATCGGACTGGTTCTTATGTGGTTCGGCGTTCGACTTGTTATTCGTAAGGTCATGGGCGCAACTCGCAAGGGCAAAGTTTAATTCAACGGAGCGAGGGGGCGTGTGTCGCCCCCTTGTTTCATTTTTAGGGGTGATTTATTTGTATAAAAAAGCTTTTCGGAAAGCGTTGAATCTTGGCGGCGCTTTTGATACTTTGAAATATCGGCGTGAATTTCGGCGCGAACATCCGTTTTATTTTAATCCGTGCGGTACTTTGATTTTTTCGGGTCCGCAGGGGAGTGGCAAAACTCTTAGCGCGGTTGATTATGTAACTCGCATAATGGAAGAATATCCGCACGCTATTCTGTGTACTAACACTGAGTTTGCTGATTATCCGTTTAATGCTGTGGTTGCTCCTGAACCGAACGGTGAAATGTCTGTCCGCGATTATTTCAGTCATGAGTTGATTACGCATGAATGGATTTGTGACCGTCTTGCTGAAAAATCTTCTTATCGTGTTTGTGTTGAATATTCGGGTCTTGACTGTTTGAAATGGGTAAATAATGGCGAATATGGTGTTATTTTCTTCATTGATGAATTTCATCTTGAATTGAACAGTCTTGAAAGTAAAAACATTGATATCGATGTTATGGTCGAGATTTCGCAACAGAGGAAACAGCGTAAGCATATCGTTGGTACAAGCCAGGTTTATATGCGCCTTGCGAAGCCTTTGCGGGAGCAGATTAAGGATGTTGTTGATTGTCATAGTCTTTTGAATCTGTTTCAGTGGAATTATATCATTGACGGGGAGAAGAGCACAGAAAAAGATGGTCAACTTGAACCTGTTATCGTTGGGCGGTCGTTTTTCTTTCATAGTCCTGAAATGTACCGTCGATATGATACCTATGCAAAAATGAAACGATATAACAAAGAATGGCAGGGGCGCTCTCGTGTCCCGAGCTTTGATTTGTTTAAGCGGGAGGGTTAAAAATGCAAGCTGTTTTTGATGTCGTTATTCCTTATATTGTTCTTGCCAGTAAGTTCGGATTTTTCTTTGGTATGTCTTGGACTGTTATATGCTTTGTTATTCGCGCCGCAAGCGGTCGCGATTGGTTCGGTAAGTAAAGGGGGGTTATTATGTTTTCTGACGCGCAACAGCGTTATATAGCTTCCCTTGTTGCTTCTATGCGTGCCGAATATCCGTATTATATCGCTTATTCTGATTTTAAGAATTCTGATTATGATTCTCCACAGCTTTATATTGTTTTTTGTAAAGAAAAAATCACTTCAAGGGGGTTGTATAGTTATGTGGTTCCTGCGGGGGTGCGTTATGCAGTTAACACATATAATTATTCGTCTTATAACTCGTCGTCCGCTCGTACTGTTGTTACTGCTTATAGTGGCGGTACTCTTAACATTCCTGTTTATGAGTGGATATATACAAATTCCGAGTTCTCGTCCTATTCCGTTCAACCTGATGTAAATAGTCTGTATGGGGGGGATTACAATGCACAAATTCAAGTTCAAAATTTTGTTGTCATTACTGCTTTGCTTGCTTTTTTGTTCGCAAGTATTGCTACCAGTTTCCGCCGAAGGTTCTGACGATAATCTTTTAACTCTTTCTAATTTGTCCGATTCTCGGTTAATAAAAAGCGGTAATGCAACGGTATCGAATGGTGTTGTTACCGTTCCTGCTGGCGGTTCTTATTCTGCATATATTCGTGTTAATCCTGTGTCGGCAACTCGAAAATATAAATTTACTTATTATTATCGGTGTTCATCTGCTGTTGGTTCTTCTTTTTCCCTTGCTGGTAGCGTTAAGATTTATTATAAAGATTCTTCGACTGGTTCAGAACTTGATGTTCTTGAACTTACAAAGTTTACTAATGCCGATATACAACGCAGTAATACATTGACTATGCCCGATAATTTCGGCGATGCAGGTAGAATTTATTTTGTTTTTAAAAATACCTCTAATTCTTCCGTGTCTATTCGTGTTGATAATTTTATTGTCAACGATATGACTACCGCTGATTTAGATAGCTCACTCGGTAAATTAGGGGATAGGATTAAAGGATTTTTTGAGGATTTAGCGAATACGATAAAGGGCTTTTTTATTCCTCAGGACGGTTTCTTTGATACTGTTAAACAAAAATTCGATACATTATTATCTGAACACTTGGGTTTTCTTTATCAAGCTCCCTCAATGGTTGTTAAAATAATACAGTTGTTTGTTGATTGGCAACCCTCTGATACTCCGTATTTGGAATTTCCTGCTGTTGATTTTGATGTTGCGGGAACTCATGTGCATTTATGGGATAAGGTGCATTATACCTTTGATTTTTTGCAAAATGCGCCTTTTAGTACGCTTTATGCTTTTTATAAAACATTGGTGTTTTGTATTATTTCGCTTGCTATGATAAATCTTGCAATAAAGAAGTATCACAATATAATCGGGGGTGGCTCTGATGATAATTGAATCATTGCTTAATTCGATTTTCGCGGTTTTTGAAAAAGTGTTTGCAGTGATTAATATTCCCGGTATGCCTGACGGCATGGAGAACACTGTTGTTGAGTTTTTGGGGTCGGCTTTGAATTATGCAGGTAGTTTGATTAGTTTGTTTTTGCCTTGGTCGCAGGTGAAAGTGTTTTTTCCTATATTGATAGTTATTTTGTCAAGCGAGGAAATATACAAGCTTGTGATGTGGGTGTTGCGAAAAATTCCTATGTTGGGAATGTCTTAATGCGCGCGGCGCGAACGCGCGCGCTGTTGTTCTTCTCTTCCCCCGTATATCTAATAGGGGGGAAGAGGTTTAAAATTTTAAATGTTAGGGTGATATATTTGCGGTATTATCAGTCTTTAGCGTTTAATGATTGTGTGTATAGTATAGATAAATTAATTGTAACTGGTAAGTTTAAATATAATTCTTTTGATTCTTTTCAAGCTTCTCTTTCTGCTTTGCTTATTCATGAAACGGTAGTAGAGCGTGCGCCTTTTGAACTTGGTGTTTGTCGTGATAATTATTATACTTCTCGGAAAAAACTGTCGTTTACTCATAATTTTAAGTTTGAACTTATGAGTTCTCGGTGGGGTGGGGGAGAAACTGCAAGTTTTTGGCTTGGCACTCATTTTCAGACATATGAAAAAACTGTCGATAATTGGAAACTTGAAATAAACCCGAATAAATGTATGCCTTGTCCGTTTGTGTCTGCATTGTTTAACCTTTTGGTCGATTGTAGTAAAAGCTATGAGGTTACTGAGTTTGATGTAGCGGTTGATTTGCCTGTTTCGCGTGATAGTGTGATTGTGTGTAAGGATAAACGCAAGTATGCTTGTGTTGTTAATAGTTTGAATGATTGTACGGAATATTTAGGTAGTAGGCATTGTGCTGGCTTTTGTAAGGTCTATAATAAACAGATTGAAAGCGGACTTGAATTTGCTTGTACTCGCTTTGAAATGACTTTTGATAGATTTGATACTGTGGCCTTTTTGGATTGTGTTCCTGTTGTCTATATTTTTCGTCAGCAAATGTCGGTTGTTTCTGGTCGGCTTAATGATACTGATAAGTTTATCTTGAAAACTCTTATTGCCGAGCCTCGGCGTATTGAAGAACTTAGTTATCATTATCGGAAAAAAATGTCTGATTTGCTTTCTTGTGCTGTTGATAAGCTTGTTTTAGATAAAAAGACAATTAGTTCTTTGATGTGTTCTTTGTCAAATTTATCTAATTTCTTTTATTATGATGTCGCGAGGTGTGGAAATGTTGAGTGATTCGGAGCGTTTATATATACTTGTTGTTCAATATGGGTTAGCGCGTGAATCTGAGTATGAACATAAAATAAAACGCTTGCAAGGTCTTATTTGTCGTCGTGATGTTGACTTGAAAGACTTATTGCAGTATATTATACTTGTTTCTGAACGACGTGCGTTTATGTCTTGTTATTCTGATATACTCGCTTTTGTTCGTCCTTGTGACTTTTAGCGAAGGGAGAGCATACAGTCATATTTACCAAAGTTCTCGCTGAAATTGTACAAAATAAATGTTTTGTATAATTTAGGGGACTTTAAATAAGAAAAGTAAGTATGTTTTTGTATTTTAAGGTTCTGTATGAAACCTGAGGATTTTGTATGCCTGCCGCGATTGGTGCGGGATTATCTGAATTATCTGTCGAGTGTCAAAGGCAAATCACAGCTTACTGTCTGCGAATACGCCTCGGATCTTCGGCTTTTCTTTGCGTACATGCTCAAGCAAGAAAACCTTTCACAGTATAAAAACACTCCTATAGATGAAATTGATATTTCAAAGCTTGATATCGATTTTATCTCGCTTGCCCGTATACCGACTGCGTACGGCTTTTTGGAATACTGTCGCGCCGAGCGCGGCAATGACACGGCAGCCAGAGCTCGCAAAGTCGTTTCTATCAAACGCTTTTATCGTTATTTAAAGGTTCAGGGCTACATTGATGAAAACCCTATGCAGGATCTGGAATCGCCGAAAATAAAGAAATCGCTTCCGAAATATCTGTCTCTTGAACAGGCTGTGAGTTTGCTTGAATCCGTAGACGGTAAAAATAAGGAGCGCGATTATTGCATTTTAGTTCTTTTTATGAACTGCGGAATGCGTCTTTCGGAGCTTGTTTCAATTAATTATTCCGATATAAAGCCGGATAATACAATTATAATAACCGGAAAAGGAAATAAACAACGCACGGTTTATCTCAATGATGCGTGTGTAAGCGCAATAAAAGACTATATGAAAGTGCGTCCGGTTGACGGCGTGAAAGACAAAGAAGCACTGTTCCTGAGCAACCGAAAGACCAGAATCAGCCCCAAAACGGTTCAGCATATAGTTGACGAATATCTTGAAAAATCCGGGCTCAGCGGTCAGGGATTTTCAACTCACAAACTAAGACATACGGCCGCTACGCTCATGTATCAATACGGCCATGTCGATGTGTTGCAACTAAAAGAGATTCTCGGCCATGAGAATCTGGCAACGACTGAAATTTATACTCATGTTGTCGACGAACAATTGCGCAGTGCCGTTGATTCCAACCCGCTTAATAAAGTCAAAATCAACCGCAAAAAGTCTGAATCTGATTCTGATGAAAATTAAAAGCTGAACAGCCTGCAAAAAAGTCTGCTTGCGGCGGCGTCGGTTACAGCGGCAAGAACTATAAGAATGCATATTATCAAAAAACGCATACAGTAAATTTTTATGCTCCCCTCCCCTCTTTGTGCTTTAGTTGAAGAAAGTGAGAGGAGCATTTCATATGATGAATTTATTCCGGCACTGCAAGCAAGCAGGAGCGCAAAAATAGCCGGTATAAGCCCGGGATATATCACCAAAACGCAGTACCCAAGCCCGCGCAGAGCAAAATTTGAGTATAGATAGCCCGACAGCATACCTATCCCCACTCCACGTATTATGGGTAGAATGCATATCAGCGGCAGCCCGACAGCACACAGCCCGAATACAAATACTGCGAGCATAATTGCGGCGTTGACAGCCAGCGAATTTATAAAATTCATGCCGAGAGACTGGCTGCCTTTTGATCTTATATAAACCGAAAACATATCCGAAAATGCGCCGGAAAGGTAACTGTCAGCCCTTTTGAGAGAAACCGCGCCTATTATCATTCCCGCCGCAAAAAGCAGCATCATAATAAGTATTCTACGATTCTTTTTCAGTGAAGTTATAACACCGTTCCCGTATTCCTTTGCTGCCGCGTTTATATCCATAGCATTTTACCTCCATTATTTTATCTAATAATATGAGGCTTTGTCCCGAAAAATACCAATGTCCCCGCAGTATCCATGCGAGGACATTTTAGCTTATCTATTAAATTTTTATTCCGTTCAGTTTATCAACGAAATCGGCGGGCTTTACGGTCAGCTCCGCCCATGCGGGTCTGAATCCGCTTTTTATTGCGTTCCCAGCAGATTTGATATTTGACCATGCACAGCAGTAAAACGGGACTTTGCCGCGTTTTATAATCTCCAGTGCCAGTCTGCTTGTCAACGCGCCGGCTACGCCCTGCCAGCGATATTCCGGCAGAACATCGACTCCTATCTGCCACATCGTGTCGCAGTCCGAAGAAGCTCCTGCAAGCCCTATTAAAGTATTGCCGTCGTATGCACCGACGCACAGCACATCTAAATCTTTTCTGTCGGCGCACAACGCGTTGTTCCACTGCGGCAGATATAAATCCTTGAAGTCATTCGGATACATAACCTTGAGTTCATATCGGCATGACAGTTCCTGAAGCGACTCCATACGCGGCAGAAAATACTCAGCCATGAAACAAACACGCATACCATGCGCCTGAAAAGCATCGTTTAGAATATGCATATTCGGTGTTTCGAAGCAGTGCTCCGGTGCAAATCTGTTTATATACTGCTCCACAATGTCCTTATATTTCATGTCAACGGATGCTACAATGTTGTTTCCGTATGACACGAGATCGCATATAAACGGAAGCTTCAAATATTTTCGCGCATTTGGGTCTGTTGTTGATTCAACGATAATATTTTTGGCTTTTATAAAGTCTTCCGGTGCACATCCGAGGTCTGTTGCGGACTGCGCCATGGCAGTAGAAATAATTTGACTGTTGTTCATCAATTCTAATCCTGTCTTTTAAAATAAAACGCCCCTGATTTTTTAATCAGAGGCGTTAAAAAATCTTTACTTCTTGAAGATATCGTCCTGCTCAATGAGCTCGATTCCCGCGCCCTTGAGTATCTCGGAAGCCTTATCGTTATCTTCGACTCTGATGATAACATAGGCGTTGCCGACCGAAGGCGTGATGAACGCATAAGCATACTCAACGCTTATCTGTGCATCTGAAAGCACCTTGATAGCGCGCGCAAGTCCGCCGGGTTCATCGGGAATGATTATGCCGAGAACCTGAGTTGCGGAAGCGGTCATTCCCTCGCTTCTGAGCGCCTCAACCGCCGACTTGGGGTCGTTGACGATAAGGCGGAGAATGCCGTAGTCCGAGGTATCCGCAACGGAAAGAGCGCGGATATCGATGCTGTTCTTGGCGAGGACTGCCGTTATGTCGGCAAGTCTGCCGGGTCTGTTTTCGACAAAAACCGAAATCTGACTGATTGCCATTTGGTTTTCCTCCTTTATATTTTTCTGTTATCAATAACTCTCGAAGCCTTGCCTTCGTAGCGCGGCAGAGAGTGCGGTTCAACAAGACGCACCTTTGCGGAGACACCGAGAACGGACTGCATGGCGCCGCAAATCTCTTTTTCTTTAGCCTCAATCTGCTTGACCGAGTCGGAGAACATGTGGTCTGACATCTCGATGCAGACGGTCATTATATCAAGATTATTCGCTCTGTCAACTATTATCTGATAGTTCGGATCCATGCCGAGCGAAAGAATAACATGCTCGACCTGAGCCGGGAAAACATTGACGCCGCGGATAATAAGCATATCGTCGCTTCTGCCCTTGGGTCTGAGCATCTTGACGAGCGTTCTGCCGCAGGCGCATTTCTCATGCGTTATTGCGGAAATGTCGCGGGTTCTGTATCTGAGCAGCGGAAGAGCTTCTTTGCCGATACATGTGAACACGAGCTCGCCGTATTCGCCGTCGGGCAGCGGCTTGAGGGTCACGGGATCGACTATCTCGGGATAGAAATAATCCTCGCATATATGCATTCCGCTCTGCTCGCAGCATTCAAATGCAACGCCGGGACCCGCTATCTCGGAGAGGCCATATATATCATATGCCTTGATTTTGAGCATATTCTCAAGCTGGGTGCGCATGTTCTCACTCCATGGCTCTGCGCCGAAAATACCTATGCGAAGCGGCAGCTCAGCGGGATCGACATTCATCTCTTTGAGTGTCTCTGCGATAAACAGAGCGTATGACGGAGTGCAGCAGAGCACATTTGAGCCGAAATCCTGAAGTATCTGAACCTGGCGTTTTGTGTTGCCGGAGGACACGGGAATAGCCGTTGCGCCGAGCTTCTCCGCACCGTAATGAATACCCATACCGCCCGTGAAAAGTCCGTAGCCGTAGGAGACGTGGATGTAGTCCGAGGACGTTGTGCCCGCAGCGGTGAGAGCTCTTGCCGTGCACTCCGACCAGCGGTCTATATCGCCTCTCGTGTAGCCGACAACGGTCTGCTTTCCGGTTGTGCCGGACGAAGCATGAACTCTGACAAGCTCTTCTCTCGGCACGGCAAAAAGTCCGAACGGATAGTGATCTCTGAGATCCTGCTTTACTGTAAAGGGCAGCTTGCTGATATCGTCTATCGAGTGGATATCTTCAGGCTTGAGTCCTATTTCGTCAAACTTTGCCTTGTAAAACGGAATGTTCTCATAGCATCTTTTTACGGTTTTTATCAGTCTTGCGCTCTGTATTGCGTGCAGATAATCGCGCGACGCTGTCTCAATTTCAGGGCTGAAATACTTTGCCATCGTATCATATCTCCTTTTGCTGACTGTCTGCCTTTAATGCGTTTCAGCAGCTTTTTTCGTGCTCATAGCCGAGGCGGAACGCCTCAAGGTTCATATCGAGGAACTTCTCGGGCACAGTGTTCTTTATAGCGTTTATCCATGTCTCATAGCTCAGCTGCATGTGGCTCGCCATCGCACCGATGAGAACAACATTGACAGCCTTTGCCGAACCCGCTTTGACGGCGAGCGAAAGCGCGTCAAGCTCTATCATAGAAGCCCCTGCTGCTTTTATTGCCTCTGATATGTTCTGAGGATACTCTGCCGCACCGGTTATGACCGGCATCGGGTCGATGCACTGATCGTTGACGACCAATTTGCCGTCGGGCTGAAGAAAGCTGAGCCATCTTGCGGCTTCGAGCTTCTCAAAGGCGAGGATTATATCGGCTTCACCCTGCTCAATCGTGGGCGAAAAAACCTCATCGCCGTATTTAACATATGTAACAACGGAACCGCCGCGCTGGCTCATTCCGTGTATTTCGGAAACTTTGACTTCGTATCCGCTGTCTATAAGCGCGCTGCCGAGAAGTCTGCTCGCAAGCAGAGTTCCCTGGCCGCCGACGCCGACTATCATAATTGATTTAACTGCCATTTCTCTCGCCCCTTTCTTATTCTATCGCACCGAATTTGCAAAGCTGCTTGCAGACATCGCAGCCGACGCAAAGGGTGAAGTCAATGTGAGCCTTGCCCTCTTTCATACTTATCGCGGGGCAGCCGATCTTCATGCACATCTTGCAGGAGGCGCACTTGTCGGTGTTGACTTTGACGGGTGGCTTGGTCTTAACATATTTGAGAAGTACGCAGGGACGGCGGGATATAACTACCGAGGGCTCGTCCGCTTCAAGCTCTTCTTTTATTGCTTTTTCTGTTGCTGCGAGGTCATAAGGATCAACGACAACGACGCGGTTTATTCCGACTGCGTGAGCGAGAGCTTCAAGGCTGACTGCCGTCGTCGGATCGCCCTTTATTGTAAGACCGGTAGTCGGATTCTGCTGATGTCCGGTCATGCCGGTGATGCTGTTATCAAGGACGATAACAACTGAATTGCTTTGGTTATATGCGATGTTTATAAGACCCGTAACACCGGAATGGATAAATGTAGAATCGCCTATAACGGCCACGCGCTTGTGACTGCCGACTTCGTCAGCCTTGTTCATGCCGTGGAGCGCAGAGACGGATGCGCCCATGCAGATGCAGGTGTCCATCATGCCGAGAGGAGCCATCGAGCCGAGCGTATAGCAGCCGATATCACCGCTGACATTGACCTTGAGCTTCTTGAGGGCATAGAACAGACCTCTGTGCGGACATCCGGCACAAAGTACAGGTGGACGCGCGGGAACGTTTATATCGGCCTTGAGATAAGCGTTCTCTTCACCGAGGATAACTTTCTTTATCATGCTCTGCGAATACTCGCCGAGAAGCGTGAACTGTTCCTTGCCGATGACATTTATTCCGAGCTTGCGGCAGTGATCTTCTATGTAAGGATCAAGCTCCTCGATGACATAGACCTTCTCGCATTCTGCCGCAAAGTCGCGGATTATCTTCTCGGGCAGCGGATAAAGGCAGCCTATCTTGAGATAAGACGCTTTATCGCCGAGAGCCTCTTTGGCATACTGGTAGGCAATTCCGCCAGCGATTATGCCGATTTTCTTGTCGTTATATTCAATCTTGTTGACGCCGAGGTCAACAGCTTCACTGTCGCCCCATGCTTCGAGAGCCTTTGTTCTCTCTTCAACTATGACATGCTTCTTCTTCGCCATAGCAGGCATCATGACATATTTCTGTGTGTCCTTGACATACTCCTTGAGTCCGTTGTCGACTCTCTCCCCTATCTCAACAAGGCTGCGGGAATGAGAGATTCTCGTAGTGAGTCTGATTATAACCGGGGTGTCGTAACGCTCGGAGATATCATATGCGAGCTTCGTGAAAGCGAGACATTCCTGAGAATCTGCGGGCTCGAGCATCGGTATCTTTGATGCCTTTGCATAGTTGCGCGAATCCTGCTCATTCTGCGATGAATGCATACCGGGGTCATCCGCAACGACTATGACCATACCGGCGTTTACGCCTGTATAAGAGAGTGTAAACAGCGGGTCGGCAGCAACATTCAGACCGACATGCTTCATGCCGCAGAAAGAACGCGCTCCGGCTATGGCAGCGCCGCCTGCGGTCTCCATAGCGACCTTTTCGTTCGGCGCCCATTCGCAGTATATCTCGTCATATTTAGCCGCGCTCTCCGTCACCTCGGTGCTCGGGGTGCCGGGATAGCTCGATGCAACACGGCATCCGGCTTCGTAAAGGCCTCTTGCGACGGCCTCGTTTCCTAAAAGTAACTTTCTCATTTTTTGCCTCCGGATTTATTTCTTCTCGTTTCTCAAATCAACAACTCTGTGCGCCTTGCCGACAAATCTTTCGAGTGTTTTTGGCTCAAGCAGGCTGACCTTGCACTGGATACCCAGAGTGGTCTGGAGATTGTGCATTATCTTCTTCTGAAGCCGCTCGATTTCGCCGTAGCTCTCAAGCAGAGATGCGTCAACAAGCTCAACGCGGACTTCAAGCGTATCTGAAAATCCCTCGCGGCGGACAACCAGCTGATAGTTTGCGCCAATCTGCTCCGTGCCGATAAGCACGCTTTCAATCTGCGACGGGAACACGTTCACGCCGCGTATTTTTAGCATATCGTCGCTTCTGCCCTTGACCTTGTCCATCCTGACGCCTGTTCTTCCGCATTTGCAGGGAGAATAGTTGAGCCTTGTGATGTCGCGGGTTCTGTATCTGAGCAGAGGAAGTCCCTCTTTTGTCAGCGTAGTCACAAGCAGTTCGCCTGTCTCGCCCTCGGCAAGAGGTTCGAGTGTTTCGGGGTCGACTATCTCGGGATAGAAATAGTCTTCGCAGAAATGCAGTCCGTCGCGCTCCTCACATTCGCCGGAAACGCCGGGACCCATAAGCTCGCTCATGCCGTAGTTGTCGGTGGCGAACAGTCCCCAGCCCTTTTCAATCTGGGTTCTCATCTCGGGTGTGCAGCCCTCAGAGCCGAACAGGCCGAGGCGAAGCTTGTAGTCGCTCATCGGATAGTCGAGCTCTTTTGCCGTTTCGCACATATAAAGCGCATATGACGGAGTTGCAACGAGCGCGGTAGTGCCGAAATCGCGCATATACATCAGCGCCTTTTCGGTGTTTCCGCTCGAATTGGGAACGACCGTTGCGCCGAGCTTTTCGAGTCCGTAATGAAGACCCAGAGCACCCGTGAACATGCCGTAACCGAAAGATATCTGAACGATATCTTCGTCGGTAGCGCCTGCTGCGGCGGCAATACGGGCAACGCAGTCCGACCACAGATCAAGGTCGTGCTTCGTATATCCAACGACTGTGGGCTTACCTGTTGTGCCGGACGAAGCGTGAATACGCACCATCTCTTTCATCGGTCTTGCGAACAGACCGAACGGATAGTTGTCGCGCAAATCGGCTTTTGTAGTCGGCGGTATGTATTTTATATCGCTCAGACTCTTGATCTTGTCGGCGGAGATACCCGCCTCGTCAAGCTTCTTTGTGTAGAACGGCACATTTTTGTAGCAGTAATCAACCGTCCATTTCAGTCTTTCGAGCTGCAGCGCTTCCAGCTCGCTGCGCTTCATTGTTTCAATTTCCTTTTGAAAAAACATCTTGAAGTCTCCCTCTTTTATACTTCGACAGGGTATTCGGAAATCACCTATGAATTATACCACTGTTACTCTTTTTCGACAATACCGTTATAAAATAATTCAGTAACATTCTTGTCATCTTTTCCTGTTATTGCGCTGACGATGAAGCAGAGCGCGAGCGAAAGGAGCATCGCTATGCAGGCAAAAAGCGGTCCGAATCCCGCAAGCGTTGATGCTGTACTGTTGTTGAGTCCAAATTCAACAAGCAACTTGCATATCGCAGGAACTATCGCGACAGAGAAACCGCCTATCATCGCAGCCCAAGCACCGTGTTTGTTCATACGCTTCCAGAACAGCGCAACGACATAAGGCGCAAGGAACGAGCCGGAAATTATACCCCAGGAGTAGCTCATCATATCAAGAATGGGCGTATCTGTATTTGCGACAACATATGAGCAGAGAATAAACACAACGCAGAGAACTTTTGTGAGAACAGTTACTTTCTTTTCTTTCATTCCGGGCTTGAGCACGCTCTTTACAAAGTCCATGGAGAATGTCGAGCTCGCAGTGAGCGTTATGGAGCAAAGAGTCGAAACCGATGCTGCTATGAGCAGGACAAGGACGATTCCGAGCAGTATATTCGGAAGATTCGCGACCTTGAGCATATTCGGAACGACATAGTCTTGAACCGGCTTTTTAAATGATGCTATCTCGTCAGCAGTGAATAATCTGTGGCAGAGCGAGCCTATAAAATATCCTCCGCCCGCAACGAGCAGGGCGAAAAATGTGGATATAACTATGCCGCGCTTCGCCTGCTTGTCGTCCTTTATGCCGAAATATTTCTGTATCATCTGCGGCAGTCCCCATGTGCCGAAGCTGGTCATGAGCACGGTTGCGATGAGCGAAGTTGCGGATTTGAGTCCGAGTTTCGGAAGTCCCTCTGCCGAGTTGGCGTATTCTCTGAGACCCTCTATACCGCCGACTCTGTCGCAGCGGATGACAAAAATTATAAGAAGAGTTATGCCGAACATCATGACGATTCCCTGAACAAAGTCCGCGCGAGCCTGAACGAGATATCCGCCGAGCAGAAGAAGCACTGCGGCGAGAACTGCAATAATTATCATGCATATTTTGTCGTCTATTCCGAGCAGAACATCGGCAACCGACGCGAGACCTTTATAGACCGATGCCGAATACGGGATCATGAAAATAAATATAACCATGCAGGCAAATATTTTCATGGCGCGGCTGTTGTATCTCAATTCAAAGAACTGAGGCATAGTTTTTATTTTGAGCCTGTCTGAAACATCGCGTGTTCTTCGAGCGAGCACACGCCAGGCGAGCCACGAGCCGAACACGGCGTTGCCTATTCCTGCGGCGATACCCCAAAGACCGTAGTTGAGTCCCGTGCCGCCGGCGTAGCCGACAAACATAACTGCCGAAAAATATGCCGTACCGTAAGAAAGCGCCGAAAGCCACGCTCCGGCGTTTCGTCCGCCGACCGTCAAATCGGCTATGCTCTTTGATTTTCGTCCCGATACAATGCCGATTATTATCATAACCGCAACATATACCGCGATAGTTATCCAGACGGTGGTGTTCTCCATTTTTTTCTTCCTCTGCTTTTTCTTTGTTTTGCGCTTTAAAGCTTTTATCCGATAAAGTGTAGCAATATAATACAATAAAAAGCAGTATTTGTCAAGTTATTTCAAAAAGAATTGAATATGTCGCAGAATCTACCTCCTTTTCTCGGCGGCGCACAGCACGCCTGCTGATTGTAGCACACGAGCACGGCATCCTCGCCAATAACTTTTATGTCTTCCCAGCATATTCTTATATCGTCGCACCGTCCGAGCAGTCCCATACACTTCGGCCTGCCGAATACGATAATTGCAACTACCTTGCCCGAGCAGGTGTCAACTTCAATATCCGACACGGGACCGAGTATATTTCCGTCCCTTTGATTTATAACCTGCTTGTTTCTCAGATCCGTCACGCAGCAGTTCAAAAAAATCACCCCCAACGGCATTATATGCCGCTGGAGGTGCGTCGAATCACACGACGTTCATTTCTTTTTTCAGGCGTTCTATAATCCTTTTTTCGAGCCTTGATATGTAGCTCTGCGATATGCCGAGCATATCCGCGACTTCCTTTTGCGTATATTCTTTTCCGCCGCCGAGTCCGAACCGCATTCGCATTATAAGCTTGTCGCGGTCGGCAAGAGCATCAACGGTGCGCAGGAGCAGACTTTTTTCGTCCTCCGCCTCTATGCCGCGATTTACCGTATCCGGCTCGCTACCGAGAATATCGGACAAAAGCAGTTCGTTCCCGTCCCAATCCACATTCAGCGGTTCGTCGAGCGAAATCTCGTTTCTTATATTATTTGTCTTGCGCAGGAACATGAGTATCTCGTTTTCAATGCACCGTGAAGCATATGTCGCGAGCTTTATGTTTTTTGACGGTCTGAATGTGTTGACGGCTTTTATCAGCCCGATAGTGCCTATTGATATCAGATCTTCTATTCCTACTCCGGAGTTTTCAAACTTTCTCGCTATATAGACCACAAGCCTGAGATTATGCACTATGAGCGGCTCGCGCGCGGATTCGTCGCCCGCCTCGATGCGCTCGAATATCTCACGCTCCTCATCTTTTTTCAGCGGGGCGGGCAGTATCTCGTAGCCGTTTATGTAGTGTACCTCGCCACGGTCTCTGCGGTTGAGAAAACGGTTTATCAGTTTTTGTATTACCGCTTTCAGCTTTTTCATTTTTTGAGCCTCCCCTTTCCGCTCTGTCAAAGAAATTGTTTCCTATGAGTGCCGAATACTCGCCGCCGGACAGCGAATTGTTGTATATCGCGGCATAAGTCTCGCTGCATACAAAAATACCCTTGGCGGTTTTCACTGTTGCTTTGTCAATTTTTATCGCCGGAAGAAGCCCGCTCCCGCCGACCGACCTGAAGCTTATAAATCTTACTCCGCGGCAGGCATATGCCTCGTCTTCCTTTATCTCCCTGCGCACGAGTTCTTTTATTTCATCCGGCAGAACAGAAGCTATCGCGCCGTACTCAAACACTATCGCAGGATATGAGGAAAACGGCTCTTTCAGTGAGCTGCCAGTATCTATGAGAGCGGCGCATTCAGCCTCTTTTCCGTGATAATTTATTCTTACTGTTGCCGTGTGGCTGTCGGGCGCGTTTCGGCGCATAAAATAGGAGATGAGTCGTATAACAGCATAGCAGGCGGCGGAGGTCAACAGGAGCGTAACAGCGCTGATATCAAAATACACCGCGCCGTTTTTATATGTAAGTCCGTCAGGTTTGAACATCAGCCATATGGCAAGCGTGATTCCCGCAAAGGCGAAGTTCGCCATAAGAAAGCCGCCGCCCGCTCTGAGAAAGTCTTTAACCGAGCGTATAGAGAACGCGGTGAAAAGCATCGCCGCAAAACAAATAACTCGCAAGGCTATCGAAAAGAACAGATTCATATCTGGCAGAAAGATTATCAATGAATAAACCGCACCTATCGCGGCGGAGAGCAAAATGCGCCAACTGCGAGTCGGGGTTTTCACCAAAAGACTCGCCGCCGACAGCATCAGAAAGTTGACGAGCAGATTTATCATCAGCAGTATATCGACATATATAACATTGCTCATCGCGCACCTCCCGAAACGGTATGACTCAATTATAAGCCGCCGTCGAGGTCTTTTTTGTCAAATCAAAGGGTGAAAAAATAAAAAAGCCCCGCGCTTTTGAAAGCACAGGGCTGAAAAAATATTCAGTTCAGATTGTCAACTGCCGCACGTTCTATAGCGAGACCCGCTCTGTAACGCTCCATATATTTTTTGAATCCTTCGGCGTCTTCAGCGTCGGGAGCTACGCTGTCTCCGAGCATATCGCCGAATACTTTTGAATCGAGGAAACTGTCAAGCGATTCGCCGTCCGCATGGTTCTTCATATATGATGCAAGCAGAGCGATTCCCCACGCGCCTCCCTCGCCTGCCGTCGACATAACGGCAACGGGAGTTTCGAGCACGGCAGCCATAAGCTTCTGACCGACTCCGGGAGTTTTGAACAGTCCGCCATGACCGAGAAGCCTGTCAACGCGGACAAACTCTTTTTCAGTCAGTATGTTCATGCCGAATTTTAAAGTTGCCATGGATGAGAAGAGTATCGCGCGGGCAAAGTTTGCAAGATTCATCTTGCTGTCCGGAAGCTTTGTGAAAAGCGGTCTGCCGGCTTCAAATCCAGTGGTGTGCTCACCGGAATAGTAGTTATAAGAAAGCAGTCCTCCGCAGTCCGGAGCGCCCTCGAGAGCTTTGTTGTAGAATGTGTCATAGAGCTTCGGCACGTTAACGCTCCCGCTCATCAGCTCCACAGTCTCTTTGAGCAGACCTATCCACGAATCGAGATCGGTCGTGCAGTTGTTGCAGTGTACCATCGCAACGGGACTGCCGTCCGGCGTTGTTACCATGTCTATCTCGGGATACACCTTTGAGAGCGGCTTTTCGAGGACTATCATTGCAAATATCGACGTTCCTGCCGAAACATTGCCGGTTCTCTGTGCAACGCTGTTCGTTGCCACCATGCCGGTGCCTGCATCACCCTCCGGCGGGCAGAACGGAATACCGGGTTTGAGTTTTCCTGTCGGATCAAGGAGCTTTGCGCCCTCTTCCGTAAGCTTGCCGGCAAAATCTCCTGCGCTGTGTACTGTCGGCAATATGTCGCGCAGCTTCCAAGGAAGATTTTTGTCTGCGACTCTCGAATCGAACTTCTTTATCATCGTTTCATCGAAATCGTGAGTTTCGCTGTTTATCGGGAACATACCGGATGCTTCGCCGATACCGATTGCCTTCTCTCCCGTCAGCATCCAGTGTACATAGCCCGCGAGCGTTGTCATAAAGTCGATGCTTTTGATATGATCCTCGCCATTGAGTATGGCGCGGTCGAGGTGAGCTATGCTCCAACGCTGAGGAATATTGAACCCGAAAAGCTCGGAAAGCTCAGCCGCCGAGAGCTCGGTGACGGTGTTTCGCCATGTTCTGAAATCAGCTAACTGTCTGCCCTCTTTGTCGAACACAAGATATCCGTGCATCATGCCGGAAATGCCCATTGCGCCGACAGAAGTCAATTCAATATCATATTTGCCTCTGACATCCTCGGCAAGGGTTCTGTAGCATTCGCGCATACCCGTCCAAACATCGTTGAGATGATATGTCCAGATGCCGTTTTCGAGCTTATTTTCCCATGAATAACCGCCCGCCGCGATGACTTCGTTGTTTTCGTCAACAAGTATACCCTTGATTCTCGTTGAACCGAGTTCGATACCGAGCGATGTCTTGCCGCCGAGTATCGACTCTCTTATTTTTTCAGTTTTCATACAGCACTCCTTCTTGTCTTTTTAAACAACAAAATTTTATCACATTAAACAAAAAAATAAAAGAGAAAAAGCAGAACTAATTCATTTTATATTGAAATGGGTGTTAATTTATGTTACTATTGTGAAAAATGGACAGGAAGTGATCGGCTTGACTTACGGCGCACTGAGCAAATATCGCGGTTTTTTGATGGGCTTTGCCATACTGTGGGTAATGTATTTTCACATACCGCTGAAATTCGCCACCGAAGTCGGCTGGTTTATTCACAGAATCGGCTTTTACGGAGTCGATATTTTTCTTTTCCTCTCCGGGCTCGGAGTATATTATTCTCTGACTAAAAGACCGAATGTGCTCGGGTTTTATAAGGCACGCCTTGTTCGCATTCTGCCCGCATATATTATAGTTGCCTGCGCTTCATATTGTCTGCTGAGGCTCGACAGAGCGAGTGCTCTTGACTTCTTCTATTATATATCCGGCATCGGATATTGGACGCGGCACGCACGATTTGACTGGTATATCCCAACTCAGCTGGCTTTTTATCTGATAACTCCCCTGTTCCTGTTCTTCTATAAAAAGCTCGGCGGCAAAAAGCAGATAATATATACCTCAGCGTGTATGTCTCTTTCTGTTCCGCTTTGCGTTATAATGTACTATAACGATTTGATCTATCTTTGGGGAACGGCAGTCAGGCTTTCCGTTTTCCTGCTCGGAATACATACGGGAAGGCTTGCTGAGCAAGATAAAAAAGTTACTAAAACTTCGCTGATACTCAATATTGCGGCATTTATAGTCGGAACTTTTCTCGCCTATTATCTCAACGGCTGCGTCAAAGAGCCGGAATATATAAAAAACGGGCTCAACTGCTATCCAGCTCTGCTGATGATGCCGTCATTCTGCCTGCTTGTCTCTCTCGGACTTTCGGCACTCAATAAAAAACTGCCAAAGCTTGAAAAAGTTATTACTTTCCCGTTTGATTTTTTAGGCAAATACAGTCTTGAGCTTTATTTGCTTCATCAGCGTCTGCAATCGATAATTCCGAAATATTTTGAGATTGAAAACCAGTTTGTGATTTTAATTGTCACACTTGTTATTTCGCCGCTTCTCGGCATGGCGATAAACGGCATCAGAACCGCCGCAAAGAAACGCAAAACACGAAAGAAGGCAGCATAAAATGTTTGATGTCACCGCAATAGGCGAACTGCTCATAGATATGGCACAGTCGGGGGTGTCGGATATCGGCTCGTCGATTTTTGAGGCAAATCCCGGCGGCGCGCCGTGCAATGTTCTGGCAATGCTCAACAAGCTCGGCAGGAGCACTGCGTTTATCGGCAAGGTCGGAGACGATATCTTCGGCAAGAAGCTCAAAAATATTGTCGAGAGCAGCGGCACAGATATCGGCGGGCTCGTGTTTGACGAGAATGTCCGCACAACGCTCGCTTTTGTTGAGACGGACGAATACGGCGACAGAAACTTTTCTTTTTACCGCGCTCCCGGTGCGGATATGATGCTGCGCGAAGATGAAGTCAATGTAGATATCATAAAACAGAGCCGCGTTCTTCACTTCGGAACGCTTTCGATGACACACGATGTCGTTGAAAAGGCAACGGTAAAAGCTATTGAGACAGCGAAAGATTCGGGCTTGCTGTTGTCGTTCGACCCCAATCTCCGTCCTCCGCTCTGGGACAGCATGGACAGGGCAAAGCAAAAAATAGATTACGGCTGTTCGGTGAGCGATATTGTAAAAATCGAGATTGACGAATTGCATTTTCTGACCGGCTGTAATGAAATAAACAAAGCTGTTGAGATATTCAGAACGTGCTACCCGAATGTTGCATTACTGACTGTGACTGCGGGGCGCAGCGGAAGCCGCGCATATTATAAAAATATTTATGCCGAAGCGCCGACTTTTCTCAATGTAAAGACGATAGACACAACCGGAGCGGGCGATACTTTCTGCGCTTGCTGTATAGACTGGTTTTTGAATAACGGCGGCAAAGAGGTTAAAGAAGCTGAACTCAGGAATATGCTTGTTTTCGCAAACGCTGCCGCATCTCTTGTGACCTGCAAAAAGGGAGCACTGCTCTCAATGCCGGAGATATCGGATATAAATAATCTAATCAAGGAGAACGAAAACAATGAGTGAACTCTATGATTCAATAAGGCTGACCCGTTCCGCCGCCACATTTACGCGCGCTTTGGGCATCGATGCTCCCGACGGTGCGGATGCCCCGTGCGACATAGTGCTCGACAAACTCTTTGCCGAGCTCGGCGAAGGCGGAGCAGACAGAGTGTTTATATATAACCCCGACGCTATCGCACTGTGGCTGTTTCAGAAATATACTGAATTGTTCAAAGATGCGATACTCAGAACAAAGATTCAGCTCCCAATGCTCTCCGTTATGCCGAGCGTGACGCCGGTCTGCTTCGCTTCGATGTATTCGGGCGTTATGCCGGAGATTCACGGCATAATGAAATACGAAAAGCCGGTTTTAAAAATAGCGACGGCTTTTGATGCTCTCGCCGCAGCAGGCAAACGCTGCGCAATAGTTTCGACCGAGGGCGACAGTATTTCAAAAATCTTCCTTGAGCGTAACATTGATTACTACATATATCCGTCCGTTGAAGAATGCAACGCAAAAGCGCTTGAGCTGATAGATTCAGATGAATACGATTTCATCACGCTCTATAACGGCAACTATGACGGCACGATGCACCGCTGGGCGCCGGAGGGTAAAGAGTCGATTGATGCGCTCAAGGCGAATATAGCCGTATTTTCAGAGATACACGACGCTATAAAAGCGAAATGGAGCGGGCACAGAACTCTGCTCGGTTTCTGCCCCGATCACGGCTGCCATGAGATAGACGGAGGCGCGGGAAGCCACGGACTTGATATGCAGGAGGATATGAACATAATTCATATGTTCTCATTTATAAAATAAAGAAACAGCACCGCGGAATTTTCAATGCGGTGCTGTGTTTTTTGTTTATATATTGAACCCTGTAAAGAACTTATATGCGGCGTAAACAGCTGCAATTGCGGCAATGCCGATGCCGACTTTTATGAGTATCGGTTTGACGGCGCGCGGGCTGGTCGGCGCGTGCTTATAGATAAACTCTTTGACCGGGGTCTTTATCTTTGTTCCGCAAAGTTCTTTGAATGTCGCGGTATGGGTTTTGTATTCGCGAGGTGCAGTCTCGTCGAGCTCAAAGATTCGCACTCCCCTGTTTTCGCCTGGACCGTACACATTGAATCCCGCGCCCTGAGTATATCCGAGATCAATGCCTTTGTATTTTTCGACAAAGCTGTTGTTGTGGTCGTGACCGACATATATGCCGAGAACATCGCCCTTTTCGCTCATCGCCTCAAACTCGCCGGTGTTTACATCAGGAGAAGCGGGCGATTCAAGCATAAATCCGCCTTCGGCGATAGTTTCATCATTGAGCACAAAATACTCATTTTCATGCTCTCCGTATGCCGGGACTGCGCCCTTAGTGCCCTTGGGCACTTTCTTTATAACATCGAAAAACTCCGGCACGGGGATATGCTGAAACACGAGCGACGGCAGATAGTCTCCGTTTTCGGCTTTGAGCTGTTCGCGGCGCGAGACATACCATTCTATTTGCTTTTTGTCGACGGGCGCGTATCCTGCGCCGTCTTTTGCCTTGCCGTGGGAGTCGATTATATATAACTCAAACACAGGCTTGTCTTCGGCGCTCGAATATATTT
>ERZ791859.175-NODE-175-length-53817-cov-22.164670_pt1 | contig 53817 bp, 71 predicted proteins | sample MGYA00509943_ERZ791859 | MGnify/ENA primary metagenome ERZ791859 (study PRJEB30046, sample SAMN00792065) | human gut metagenome | study: EMG produced TPA metagenomics assembly of the A metagenome-wide association study of gut microbiota in type 2... | reverse complement strand
AAATAAGGTAAACTAGAGAATCTAGTAAAAAAAAGTTTTAGGATTTACTTAAAAACCAGACTTAAGAAATTAAGTAAAAAGGTTAAGCTACTAAGAGCGTAGGGTGAATGCCTTGGCACCAAGAGCCGATGAAGGACGTGATAAGCTGCGAAAAGCTGTGAGTAGGAGCAAATATCCATTTAATCACAGATGTCCGAATGAGGGAACTCAGGTCGTGGAAAAAGACGGCCTATCTATACATGAGTAAAGTAGTGTATAGAGGGGAACGTGGGGAACTGAAACATCTAAGTACCCACAGGAAAAGAAAGAAAACTCGATTCCTAAAGTAGTGGCGAGCGAAATAGGAAGAGCCTAAACCAGAAGAAGTAATTCATCTGGGGTTATGGACTACATAATTGATTCAAGAGATTTAGCAGAATTGTTTGGAAAGACAGACCAAAGATAGTGAAAGTCTAGTATGCGAAAAATCAATTGACATGGTAGTATCCGGAGTAGTGCGAGACACGTGAAATCTCGTATGAAGATTGGGGGACCACCCCCAAAGGCTAAATACTACTTGGTGACCGATAGTGAAGCAGTACCGTGAGGGAAAGGTGAAAAGAACCCCGGGAGGGGAGTGAAAAAGAACCTGAAACCCTATGTTTACAAGCAGATAGAGCACGTTAAGGTGCGATATCGTACTTTTTGTAGAACGGTCCGGCGAGTTATTTTATATGGCAAGATTAAGTACTTAAGGTACGAAGTCGAAGAGAAATCGAGTCTGAAAAGGGCGAAAAAGTCATATGAAATAGACCCGAAACCGAGTGACCTATCCATGGTCAGGATGAAGCTTGAGTAAAATCAAGTGGAGGTCCGAACTCATAAGCGTTAAAAAGCTTCGGGATGAACTGTGGATAGCGGAGAAATTCCAATCGAACTCGGAGATAGCTGGTTCTCCTCGAAATAGTTTTAGGACTAGCCTTGTTAAGTAGTATATGGGGGTAGAGCACTGAAGGAGCTAGGGGCCAAACCAGGTTACTGAACTCTATCAAACTCCGAATACCATATACGTAAAAACAGGAGTCAGACTGCGGGAGCTAAGTTCCGTGGTCAAAAGGGAAAGAGCCCAGATCGTCAATTAAGGTCCCAAAGATATAGTTAAGTGGAAAACGATGTGATTTTGCGTAAACAACCAGGATGTTGGCTTAGAAGCAGCCATTCATTTAAAGAGTGCGTAATAGCTCACTGGTCGAGTGAAGTTGCGCGGAAAATTACCGGGGCTAAACTATACACCGAAATTGCGGATTCATGAGTAATCATGAGTGGTAGAGGAGCATTCTGTTGTAGGAAGAAGTGTGATCGAAAGGACATGTGGACGAAGCAGAAGAGAGAATGCCGGAATAAGTAGCGAAAGCATGGTGAGAATCCATGCCATCGAAAGTCTAAGGTTTCCTGGGGAAGGTTCGTCCGCCCAGGGTAAGTCGGGACCTAAGGTGAGGCCGAAAGGCGTAGCCGATGGACAGCAGGTAGAAATTCCTGCACTACCGAAATACTTAAAAGATGCAAGGGACACAGGAGTGGAAGGAAAGCGAGGAAGAGGAAAGACTCGTATCGAAAGATATAGTGAAAATTAAAGTAACGAATTTCCAAGAAGCACACTGGCGAGAAAAGCTTGTAGATATTGTATAGAGGTACCCGTACCGCAAACCGACACAGGTAGATGAGGAGAGGATCCTAAGATGAGCGAGAGAAGCATTGTTAAGGAACTCGGCAAACCAACCCCGTAACTTAGGGAGAAGGGGTGCCTATGTAAAAATAGGCCGCAGAGAAGAGGCCCAAGCAACTGTTTAACAAAAACACAGGTTTCTGCTAAATCGAAAGATGAAGTATAGGAGCTGACGCCTGCCCAGTGCTGGAAGGTTAAGGGAAAATGTAAGTACAGAAGTATGAAGCATAGAACCAAAGCCCCAGTGAACGGCGGCCGTAACTATAACGGTCCTAAGGTAGCGAAATTCCTTGTCAGGTAAGTTCTGACCCGCACGAAAGGCGTAATGATTTGGGCGCTGTCTCGACAATGTACTCGGCGAAATTGTAGTACTAGTGAAGATGCTAGTTACCTGCGACAAGACAGAAAGACCCCATGGAGCTTTACTGTAGCTTGATACTGGGTTTCGATAATTTATGTACAGGATAGGTGGGATGCAAAGAAGCAAGTGCGCCAGCATTTGTGGAGCAGACGTTGGGATACCACCCTTAAGTTATTGGAATTCTAACCTGTAGTCATGAACTGGCTAGGGGACAATGTCAGGCGGGCAGTTTGACTGGGGCGGTCGCCTCCAAAAGAGTAACGGAGGCGCGCAAAGGTTTCCTCAGCGCGGACAGAAATCGCGCAAGAGAGTGCAAAGGCAGAAGGAAGCTTAACTGAGAGACTGACAAGTCGACCAGATACGAAAGTAGGTCTTAGTGATCCGGCGGTAGTGAGTGGAAATGCCGTCGCTCAACGGACAAAAGTTACCCTGGGGATAACAGGCTTATCTCCCCCAAGAGTTCACATCGACGGGGAGGTTTGGCACCTCGATGTCGGCTCATCACATCCTGGAGCGGAAGTACGTTCCAAGGGTTGGGCTGTTCGCCCATTAAAGTGGTACGCGAGCTGGGTTCAGAACGTCGTGAGACAGTTCGGTCCTTATCTGTCGCAGGCGCAGGATATTTGAGGGGAGTTGACCTTAGTACGAGAGGACCAGGTTGAACTTACCAATGGTGTATCAGTTGTCATACCAATGGCACGGCTGAGTAGCTAAGTAGGGAAGGGATAAACGCTGAAAGCATCTAAGTGTGAAGCCCACCCCAAGATAAGATATCCCATACCGTAAGGTAGTAAGATTCCACAAAGACTATGTGGAGATAGGTTGGAGGTGTAAGTGCAGTAATGCATGTAGCTGACCAATACTAATAAATCGAGGGCTTAACCACAATTTTAAAGATTAAACCCTAAAACTTAAATTTCATCTATGTATTTTTGAGTGTGCTTGAATTGCATACTATAATTTTCTAGTGACTATGATATTTAGGGTAATACCTGTTCCCATTCCGAACACAGAAGTCAAGCCTAAATGTGCCGAAAATACTTGCGGGTTACCCTGCTGGGAAGATAGGTTGTTGCTAGATTTTTTTTATTAAAAAGTTTTAAGGGAAGATATAAAAAAGATAATATTGTAATTAAATATTGTTTTTTTATGTCTTTTTTTACTTTAATTTTTACAAATATAATGATATAATGTGTTATGTTTAAAGCTAAAAAAGAAAAATAGGAGGAAATAATATGGGAAAAGTAATGTGGAAACCAGGAACATTTTTGTATCCAATACCAGCTGTTATGGTTTCTTGTGGAGATATGGAAAAGTCAAATATTATAACTGTTGCATGGACAGGAATATTAAATACGGATCCTGCAATGGTATATATATCTGTAAGACCTAATAGATATTCTTATAATTTAATAAAAGAACAAGGAGAATTTGTTATAAATTTAACAACAAAGGATTTGGTACAACAGACTGATTGGTGCGGAGTTAGAAGTGGAAAAGATTATGATAAATTTAAAGAAATGAATTTGCATAAGGAAAAGGCTAATTTTGTAAAGTGCCCATTAATAAAAGAAAGTCCTGTATCTGTAGAATGCAAGGTTAAAGAAATAAGAGAACTTGGAACACATCATATGTTTGTTGCACAAGTTTTAGCAATTAATGCAGATGAAAAATATATAGACGAAAATGGTGCATTTGATATATCGAAATGCAATTTAATAGCATATTCAAATGGTGGATATTATGAGCTTGGAAAAAAACAAGGAAAGTTTGGATTTTCAGTGCAAAAAAAGAAAAAGAAAAAATAAAAAAAATACTTAAAATTCATTGACATATATGGTTTTATATGGTAAAATATTCAAGCGTATGTATATTACGGACATACGATCACATCGTTTCAAAAAAAGTAATGTAAAAATTCGGAGGTGTATATAAATGGCAGCAAAAGGACCAAGAGAAAACATAACATTAGAATGTACAGAATGTAAAAGAAGAAATTACATGACGTCAAAAAATAAAAGAAATAATACAGATAGACTAGAAATAGTAAAATACTGTAAATACTGTAAAAAACGTACAACACACAAAGAAACAAAATAGAAAAAATAAGCTATTTTAAGGAGGAAATAAAATGGCTAAAAAAGAACAAGCAATAAATAAAAAAGAAAAAAAAGGTAAAAAAGATAAGCCAAGCTTTTTTAAAGGATTCAAAGCAGAACTAAAAAAGGTAAACTGGCCATCAGCTAAACAATTAGCTAATAATACATTAGCTGTTATTGTAATAGTATTGTTTTTAGCTGCGATAGTATTTGTACTAGATATTACATTTGAGGCAGCAAATAAATATGGTTTAGATAAAATTAAAGAATCAGTTGTATCTTCAAGCCAAGAACAATCAACAGATGAAAATGCTTCCCAAACAAATGAAGGAGCAGAGCAATCATCTGAAGAAACAACAACAACAGAAAATCAAGTAACAAGTACTGATGAACAACCAGCACAATAAAGAATAATATAAGGAGGCCCAATATGTCTCGGAAAAGATTATGATATGGAGCCAAGATGGTATGTTGTACATACATATTCTGGTTACGAGAATAAAGTAAAAACAGACTTAGAAAAAACAGTTAAGAATAGGGAATTAGAAGATTTCTTTTTTGATATCATTGTTCCAATGGAAGAACAAATAGAAATAAAAGATGGAAAAAGAAAAGCTAATTTAAAAAAAGTATTTCCAGGTTATGTTTTAATAAAAATGATTGTAACAGAAGAAACTTGGTATATTGTTAGAAATACAAGAGGAGTTACAGGATTTGTAGGATCTGGAACAGATCCAATTCCGCTAACAGATGATGAAATAAGAAATATGGGATTTGAAGATGTACCAATAAATGTTGATTACGAAGTAAATGAACAAGTACAGGTAATGAACGGACCATTTGAAGGTTTTGTAGGTACAGTTCAAGAAATAAATACAGAAAAGCACAAAGTTAAAGTTTTAGTATCTATGTTTGGTAGAGAAACACCAGTAGAATTAGAATTTTCTCAAGTGCAAAAAGTTAAATAAGAGCAAATTAAAAGGAGGTGCCATATAAAATGGCAGAAAAAGAAATTTCAAATATTATCAAATTACAAATAGAAGCAGGTAAGGCAACACCAGCTCCACCAGTTGGTCCAGCTTTAGGTTCAAGTGGTGTTAATATTATGCAATTCGTTAAAGAATTTAATGATAGAACAGCTAATCAACCTGGAATGATAATACCAGTTGTTATAACTGTATATAAAGATAAATCTTTTGAATTTATAACAAAGGTTCCACCAGTTGCAGTTTTAATTAAAAAATCAATTAAAATTGAAAAAGGATCAGGAAAACCAAATAAAGAAAAAGTTGCTAAAATAACTAAAGAACAAGTTAAAGCAATTGCAGAACAAAAAATGCCTGACTTAAATGCTGCATCACTTGAAACAGCAATGAGTATGGTAGAAGGAACTGCTAGATCTATGGGTGTAGTAGTTACAGAATAATAAAAATAATATTGGGAGAGTATAGCTCGTTAGAACCAAAGGAGGTAAAAAATGAAAAAAGGTAAAAGATATGCAGAAAGTGCAAAACTAGTTGAAAAAAACAAAGAATATGAAATTAAAGAAGCATTAGAATTAATTGAAAAAATGCCAAAAGCAAAATTTGACGAAACAGTTGAATTACATGTTAAATTAGGTGTAGATTCTAAACATGCTGACCAACAAGTAAGAGGTACAGTAGTACTTCCAAATGGTACTGGTAAAACACAAAAAGTTTTAGTTTTTGCTAAAGGGCCAAAAGCTGATGAAGCAACAAAAGCAGGAGCTGACTTTGTTGGGGCTGAAGAATTAATACCAAAAATTCAAAACGAAAACTGGTTTGATTATGACGTAGTTGTTGCTACACCAGACATGATGGGTGTAGTTGGAAGATTAGGTAAAGTATTAGGACCAAAAGGTTTAATGCCAAACCCTAAATCTGGAACAGTTACAATGGATGTTACAAAAGCTATAAATGAAATTAAATCTGGTAAAGTAGAATATAGATTAGATAAAACTAATATTATACATTTATCATTTGGTAAAGTATCTTTTGGAACAGAAAAATTATTAGAAAACTATGAAACAATCATAAATGCTATTATAAAAGCTAAACCAGCAGCTGCTAAAGGACAATATATTAGAAGTGTTGCTGTAACAACAACAATGGGACCTGGTTTATATATAGACCAAAAATAATTTAAATTTAATATAGCCAAAGACAGTAGGCAACAACTAAGTCCTACCTAGGTATGTAATTTGAGTACAACGCACTTTTTATATGCCTATGGCTATAAAGAGTGTTATTAATTTTATTTAATAAATACTAAAACTTTAGGAGGTGAAATTTAATGGCAAGTGAAAAAATACTAAACCAAAAGAAAGAAGAAGTATCAGCATTAGCTGCTAAAATGAAAGAAGCAAAGCTAGTACTTTTAACAGATTACAGAGGAATTAATGTTGAAGATGTTACAAATCTTAGAACAGAATTAAGAAATGCAAAAGCAGAATATAAAGTTATAAAAAATAATATAACAAGAAGAGCTTTAGCTGAATGTGGAATTGAAGGATTAGAAGATCAATTAACAGGACCAACAGCTGTAATAATGAGTAATGAAGATTATTTAGAACCAGCAAAAGCAATATACAAATTTAGCAAAGATAATGATTTTTATAAAATCAAAGGTGGAGTAATTGAAGGTAAAGTAATGACAGCAGAAGAAATAATTACTTTAGCAAAATTACCATCAAGAGAAACATTATTATCAATGCTTGCTGGAGCTTTACTTGGAAATATCTCAAAACTTGCAGTTGCACTTGATCAAGTTAAAGTACAAAAAGAATCAGCAGAAGCATAATCAATTTAATAGGGTAGTGACCAACACTAGTAAATAATAAAATTTAGGAGGATTATAAAATGAATAAAGAAGAAATGATTGAAGAAATCAAAAAAATGACAGTAGTTGAATTAGCTGACTTAGTAAAAGCTATAGAAGAAGAATTTGGAGTATCTGCAGTAGCAGCTGCTGCACCAGCAGCTGGAGGAGCAGCTGGAGCTGCAGCTGAAGAAAAAACATCATTTAATGTTGTTTTAGCTAGCGCTGGAGATCAAAAAATAAAAGTTATAAAAGTTGTTAGAGATGCTACAGGATTAGGATTAAAAGAAGCTAAAGACTTAGTAGATGGAGCACCAAAAACAGTTAAAGAAAACGTTTCTAAAGAAGAAGCAGAAGAATTAAAAGCTAAATTCTCAGAAGTAGGAGCTGTTATTGAATTACAATAATAATTAAAAGAAAACGGTTATAATTTATATAACCGTTTTTATATTGCTTAAAATATACTTTGATTTTTTAAAGTAAAAATATATTTTTATTTTTTTGAATTTAAAATATCGGTGCAATCTTTTATTACTTCATTTTCATTAATATTTAATAATTTTCTATTTTCCATTAATATATTACCACCAATAATTGTAGTTATAACATTTGTACCTTTTGCATTATAAACAATGTCAGAAAAAATATCATTGATTGGTTGTAATATTATATCAGATAAATCTAATATAATTAAATCTGCCAATTTACCTTCTTCAATACTTCCAATTAAATTATCTTTATTTAATGCTTTTGCTCCATTTATTGTAGCAAGCTTTAATATTTCATAAGCTGGAAGAAGTTTTGGATTTTCATTAATTCCTTTTTGTAAAAGTCCTGTAAATTTCATGGTTTCAAACATATCCAAATTAGATCCACTTCCTTGTCCATCAGTGCCAAGAGAAACTATAATGTCATTTTCAATCATTTTGGAAATATCTGCAATTCCACAGCCAAGTTTTAAATTACTTATAGGGCAATGAGCAACTTTAATGTTAAGTTTTTTAAATACTTCAATGTCATTATTAGAAAGTTTTACACAATGTGCAAAAATACTGTTTGTATTTTCAAAAAGTTCATTTACAATTTTATAAGGAGTAATACCATTATAGTTATTTGATATGTCTGTTATTTCTTTTGAATTTTCTAAGTAATGCATATGAATATTTAAGTTATATTTTTTTGCTAAATTTATGGCCTTTTGAACACAAGGCTTACTTGCTGTATATAAGCCATGAATTCCAATACTAATATATATGTTATTTAATTTATTGTTATAGTTAGAAATTAAATTTTCAAGTTCTAAAAATCTTTGTTCCATTCCTCCGCCAGCGTCCATTACTACTCGTGTAAGTTCACACCTTACACCGGTTTTTATTACTGCTTTAATTATATCTTCTGTGAAAAAATATTGATCGTTTGCTGTTGTAGTTCCTGTTTTTATCATTTCAATGCAAGATAATAATGATGCTTTATAAATATCATCAGGTTCTAGTTTGTCTTCTATCGGCCATATTTTTTGTGTTAACCAGTCTTGGGTAGTATAACCGTCAACAGATTCTCTAAAAATACTCATAGGAATATGAGCGTGTGTATTTATAAAACCTGGAAGAACATATTTATTACTTGCATCAATAATATTTAAAGATTTTTCTGAGTTAATATTTTTTCCAATTTGTTTTATTTTATCATTTTCTATTAAAACATCTATTCCATATTCAATTTTTTCTCTATTTTCAGCCATTGAAATGAGGTTACAATTTTTAATTAATATATCCATATATATAATTATTCCTTTCTTTTTTATTATTATAAATATTTTACTATATAAAAAAATTAAAAACAATATTTCAAAAAAATATTGTATAAAAAATATAAGTTGGTGTATAATCTATTTTGATGAAAGGAGTGATAAAATGGACAGAAAAGTTAAAGTTGTGCAATATGGAGTTGGCAAAATGAGTTTATACACAATGAGATATGTTTATGAAAAAGGAGGAGAAATAGCAGGGGCAGTAGATGTAAATCCAAACGTTATTGGTAAAGATATTGGTGAAATATTAGGAACTGATAATAAAAATGTAAAAGTTGTAAGTGCTGATAATGCAGAAGAAATGCTAAAACAAGCTAAACCAGATATCGTAATTGTAACAACAATGAGTTTATTAAATGATGTAAAAGACGCATTAATGTTATGTGCAAAACTTGGAATAAATGCTATAACAACATGTGAAGAAGCTTTTTTCCCTGAAAATTCTAATCCAAATGTTACAAAGAAAATAGACGAGCTAGCAAAACAAACTGGATGTACAATTACTGGAAGTGGTTACCAAGATATTTATTGGGGACAATTAATTTCAAGTATAGCAGGGTCAACACACAAAATTACTAAAATAAAAGGAAGTTCAAGTTATAATGTAGAAGATTATGGTATTGCTCTTGCAAAAGCTCATGGAGCTGGATTAACGTTAGAAGAATTTGATAAAGAGGTTGCATCTGTTGATAGAATTTCAGATGAACAAAGACATAAAGTAATAGAAGAGGGAGATTATTTACCATCATACATGTGGAATGTAAATGGTTGGTTATGTGAAAAACTAGGATTAACTGTAAAATCACAAACACAAGAAACAGTTCCTCAAACTTATAAAGAGGATATTTATTCTTCAACTTTAGGAATGACAGTAAAAGCTGGTGATGCAACAGGAATGAGTGCTGTTGTTACTACTACAACTGAAGAAGGAATTACACTTGAAACAGAATGCATAGGAAAGGTATATTCAAAAGAAGATTTTGATAAAAATGAATGGACAATAATTGGTGAGCCTGATACAACATTAGTTATAAATAGGCCAGCAACAGTTGAACTTACATGTGCAAGTATAGTAAATAGAATACCTGATGTTATAAATGCAAAACCTGGTTATGTTCCAACAGAGCAAATGGGAGAATTAAATTATAGAACAAAACCTCTAAATGAATATGTAAAATAGAAATTTACAAATAATGTAAAAAAGCTTGATTTTCAAGCTTTTTTATGTTATACTATTAATAGTTGTTTAATAAAAAATTAAGAGAGGTGAAAAACTTAAAGCAAAAGCTTTAAGAAATAATATGAAAAAAGAAAGAACATTTGTTAATCCTTTTAAATTATTCTTTGGAGCTTCAGAAAATTATAACCAATTATCTCAAACAGATGCTATTGATGCATCTAACTTGTCAGCTGAAGAAAAAGCAGAATTAAAAAAAGCCTTAAAAGAAGTAGAAAAGTTTGAAAAGGAAATGAATAAAACAATAGAACAAGTAAAACATAAAAATACTAAGGTACAAAGTGCTAAATATAATAAAGATACAGCAATTAATAGAAATAAGGGAAAAGAGATAGAAAAAGAAAGAGATTAATTGTAACTAGAAATACAAGAAATTTTTATTTTCTTGTATTTTTGTCTTGACAAATGGCTAAAATACAAGTATAATAATTATCGTTAATTACATATGGCGAGATAGCTCAGCTGGCTAGAGCATTCGGTTCATACCCGACAGGTCGGTGGTTCGAATCCACTTCTCGCTACCAAAAAAGGACATTTATAAATGTCCTTTTTTATATTATAGGAAAGTTCTCCGAACTTCCTATAATATAAATATATTGCACAGAAATTTGCTTTGCAAATTTCGCACACGAACAAAGACGCGGACTTTAAAATGTTTTAATAACTTTTGTACTTATTAAAACATTTTAAAGTCCGCGTCTTTGTTCTTATTCTTTTTTATCATCTAATAATAAATTTAATATTTTAGGATATATTTCAGAAGCATTTTGCTTCCAATTGTCTACAATCCTTTTTGCACGTTCACGAGAACCTGCAAATGTCTTTACTTCAAAAATTGTTTCATTATTTTCGACTATTTTACATTTTATTGTATAATCATTTTCACTTTTTGGTGTAAATTCAGCAATAACTGAAGATTCTTCTTCTATAGTAGATAATTCTTTTTTAAATAAATTATCAGCTTTTAATTTTACAATACCAGGTAATACTTCTTTTGTAAGAGATAATGCATTTTTGCCTTCAGACGTAATTTTTATAAGTGGTTCTTCGTCTTTTGTATATATACCTACTAGCTTTGAATCGATTAAATCAGTTAAAACTTGTTTATAATAGAAGTAATTAATATTATTTACAGAAGATACTATTTTAAATAAACCATCTTCTATAATATCACTATCTATTTGATTTAATAAATATAGTATTAAAACTTTATTTTCGGCCAAAGTAGTATTATCTGAATTAAATATCATAAATAGCACTCCTTACCTTATTTTTTTGAATTATATCACGTTTATGAAAAAAAGTAAAATAAATTCTTTAAATTTTATAAAAATAGTGATATAATATATGATGCATTAAAGATAGAAAGGAGTTATAAATATGAAAAAAGGAAAAGTAGTATTAGTAGGAACAGGATTTGTAGGAATGAGTATGGCATATTCAATGCTAAACAGAGGAGGCGTTAGTGAACTTGTTTTAATAGATATAGATAAAGATAAAACAATAGGTGAGCAAATGGATTTATCACATGGTTTACCTTTTGCACCACAAAAAATGATAATCAAAGCAGGAGATTATGATGAATGTAAAGATGCTCAAATAGTTGTAATAACAGCAGGAATTGCTCAAAAACCAGGACAAACAAGATTGGAACTTGCTAAAACCAATACAAAAATAATGAAAAGTATAACACAAAGCATAATGGCAAGTGGATTTAATGGAATAATAATTGTTGCAAGTAATCCAGTTGATTTAATGACATATGTTGTAGCAAAAGTTTCTGGTTTACCAAAAAATCAAGTATTTGGTTCAGGTACAGTTTTAGATACTGCACGTTTAAGATATATAATGTCTGGTTATTTAAAGGTATCTAGTAAAAATATACATGCATATATAATGGGGGAACATGGAGATTCTTCATTTGTTCCATGGAATCATGCATATGTTGGATGTAAAAAAGTTACAGATGTAATGGCAGATAATAACCATCCAATGAAAGATTTAGAAAAAATTCACGAAGATGTAGTTAATGCTGCATATGAAATTATAGAGAAGAAGAAGGCAACTTATTATGGAATTGGTATGGCATTAAGTAAAATTGTTAAATCTGTAATTGACAACGATAATTCTATTTTAACAGTATCTACATATTTAAAAGATGGTCAATATGGTCAAGATGATATTTATATAGGTGTCCCAGCAATTATTAATTCTAAAGGTGTTAGGGAATTATTAGAATTAGAATTAAATAAAACAGAACAAGAAAAACTTGATAATAGTTGCAAGATTATTAAAGAAATGAGAGAAGAGTCAATTGATAAAATAATAGAAGAATAAAAATTAAGGCTACTAAACTTTTTAGTAGTCTTTTTTATAAATTATTAATTTAATGATATTTTCTTTATATAATTATAATTATTTTTACATAAAATATAAAAAAAAGTTTAAAACTGGTTGACATACGGCTGAAAGCATTGTATAATATATAAGCATGAGTTTAGCGTTGAAACCAAATGTGGCTACGTCTCTACGGAATTAAGGGATGGAGGGAACTTTGGTGGAGTATGTCATGGCAAAGACCAGGCGGTAAGTTAAGAAAGCTCTGAAATCCGTAAAGTTAGAGCAATCATATGCATAAAAATGTATAAACATAGCACACTTATCCCAAAATCATCATGCATATTGGGATTTTTATATAGGTGATATTCGAAACACCAGAGTGCGTTTTAACTTGCCAACTAGTAATTTTAAACAAAGGCTTAAGTAAAGCCTAAAAACATTATTTTATAAAAGGAGGGAAAATTACAATGGCAAAAAGTACAGTAGTAACTAGCGAAAAAATAAGAATAAGACTAAAAGCTTATGACCATGTAGTTTTAGATCAGTCTGCTGAAAAAATAGTAGATACTGCTAAAAAAACAGGAGCAAAGGTATCAGGTCCTATTCCACTACCAACACAAAAGGAAATAGTAACAATTTTACGTTCTCCACACAAATACAAAGACTCAAGAGAACAATTTGAAATGAGAACACATAAAAGAGTTATCGATATTCTTTACCCAACACAAAAAACAGTTGACAGTCTAATGAAATTAGAATTACCAGCTGGTGTTGATATAGAAATAAAATTATAATCTGCATATAAATGTAGAAACAAAAAACCAAGCTGGTATAACATTTTAAAAATGCAATTTAATATATCAGCCAATAGTTAGGAGGAAAATTTAAAATGAAAAAAGGAATAATCGGAAGAAAAATTGGAATGACACAAATATTTGATGAAAAAGGAAACGTAATTCCAGTAACAGTTATAGAAGCTGGACCATGTGTAGTAGCACAAGTAAAAACAGTAGAAACTGATGGCTATGATGCTATACAATTAGGATTTGGCGAAATTAAAGACAAACATATAAACAAACCAGAAAAAGGACATTTTGCAAAAGCAAAATTAGCAAACAAAAAACATTTAAGAGAATTCAGATTAGATTCATTAGAAGGAATCAAAGTTGGAGATGAACTTAAAGCAGATGTTTTTGAAGCTGGAGATAAAATAGATGTTCAAGGAACATCAAAAGGAAAAGGTTTCCAAGGTGTTATAAAAAGACATGGACAACACAGAGGACCAATGGGACATGGATCTATGTATCATAGAAGACCAGGTTCAATGGGACCAACTTCAACACCAGGTAGAGTATTTAAAGGTAAAAGACTTCCAGGACATATGGGAAGAGTTACAGTTACAATTCAAAACCTAGATGTTGTTAGAGTTGACTTAGATAAAAATGTAATATTAGTAAAAGGAAGTGTTCCTGGAGCAAAAGGAGCAATTCTAAAAGTAAAATCAGCTGTAAAGGCTAGTAAATAATAGGAAGGAGGAAATAAAATCATGCCAAAAGTAGATGTATACGATATAAAAGGTAAAAAAGTTAGTGATGTTGAATTAGCAGATAGTGTATTTGGAATTGAACCAAATGAAGCAGTAGTACATAGCGTACTTGTAAATTATTTAGCTAATCAAAGACAAGGTACACAAAGTACAAAAACAAGAGCAGAAGTTCGTGGTGGTGGTAAAAAACCATGGAGACAAAAAGGAACAGGTAGAGCAAGACAAGGAAGTATTAGAGCTCCACAATGGATAAAAGGTGGTATAGCTTTAGGACCAAAACCTCGTTCATACAAATATACAGTAAATAAAAAAGAAAGAAGACTTGCTATTAAGTCAATATTAAGTTCTAAAGTATTAGAAAAAGAATTAACAGTAGTAGATAAATTAGAATTAGCTGAAATCAAAACAAAAACAATGGTAAAAGCTTTATCAGATTTAAAAGTAGAAGGAACAACATTAATTATCCTTCCAGAACAAAATAAAAATGTTTTAATGTCAGCAAGAAATATTGAAGGTGTAAAAACAATTTTAATAAACAACATTAATGTATTTGATTTATTAAAATACAATAAATTAGTTCTACCTCTAGAAACTGTTAAAAAATTAGAGGAGGTGTACGCATAATGTTACCAGAAGAAATTATAATAAGACCAGTTGTTACAGAAAAAAGTAACGATGAATTACAACAAGGAAAATATACTTTCGAAGTAAACAAAAAAGCGACAAAAGTTCAAATAGCAAATGCTGTTGAAAAACTTTTTGAAGTTAAAGTATTAAAAGTAAATACAATGACTGTAAAAGGAAAAACAAAAAGAGTTGGATACCATGTAGGAAAAACATCAGATTGGAAAAAAGCTATAGTTACTATAGATACAGAATTATCTGAAAAAACTTACTTAGGTAAAGGCGGAAAAGAAGTAAAAATGTCTAAGAAATACAAAGATTCAATTGATGAATTTATGGGAGCTTAGAAAATAATAATTATCGGGAAAGAACCCGGAAAATAAAGAATATCTGCAAATGGAGCAGGAAAAAATCCATTAAAAAATATAAAGGAGAGATTAAATCATGGGAATGAAATCATTTAAACCATATACACCATCTAGAAGAAACATGACTGTATCTACATTTGAAGAAGTTACTAAAAAAACTCCTGAAAAATCTTTATTAGCTACAAAAAAGAAAAATGCAGGAAGAAATTCATATGGTAGAATAACAGTACGTCATCAAGGTGGAGGAAATAGACAAAAATATAGAATAATAGATTTTAAAAGAAATAAAGACAATATGGAAGCTACAGTTATTGGAATTGAATATGATCCAAATCGTAGCAGTAATATAGCTTTAATCCAATATGAAGATGGAGAAAAAGCATATATATTAGCACCACAAGGAATTACGGATGGAAGTAAAGTAGTATCTGGAGAAAGTGTTGATATTAAACCAGGAAACTGTATGCCAATATCAAGTATTCCAGTAGGTACTTTAATTCATAATATAGAATTAAATCCAGGTCAAGGTGGAAAATTAGTTAAAGCTGCAGGTCAAAGTGCACAACTTATGGCTAAAGAAGGAAAATATGCACATGTAAGACTTCCTTCAGGAGAAATGAGATTAATACTTGCAAAATGTAGAGCAACAGTAGGTGTTTTAGGAAACTCAGATCATGAAAATGTTAAATTAGGTAAAGCTGGTAGAAAAAGACATATGGGAATTAGACCAACAGTTAGAGGTTCTGTAATGAACCCAGTAGATCACCCTCATGGTGGTGGTGAAGGTAAAGCACCAGTAGGACACGCTGGACCATTAACTCCTTGGGGTAAACCAGCTCTTGGATATAAGACAAGAAATAAGAAAAAATTATCTAACAAATTTATAGTTAAGAGAAGAAAATAGGAAAAGGAGGAAATATAGGATATGTCAAGATCAAGTAAGAAAAAACCATTCGTAGAAGAAAAATTATTAAAAAGAGTAGAATCTATGAATGAAACTGGAAGTAAAGAAGTTTTAAAGACATGGTCAAGAGCTTCTACAATATATCCACAAATGGTTGGTCATACAATAGCTGTTCATGATGGAAGAAAACATGTTCCAATCTATATAACAGAAGAAATGATTGGTCATAAATTAGGTGAATTTGCTCCTACAAGAACTTTCAAAGGTCATGCTGGAGAAAAAACATCAAATACAAAAAATAATTAAAAGAGAATAAACTTAAAAGTGAAATCAGATTTAATCTGATATCCAATTAATAAGGAGGGAAAAATAGTGGAAGAAACAACAATAGTAAAAGAAGCAAATGCAACTCTTAAATATGCAAGAATATCAGCTAGAAAAGTAAAAATAGTTGCAGACTTAATAAGAGGAAAAGATGTAGATGAAGCTTTAGCAATTGTTAAATTTACACCAAAAGCTTCTTCAGAAATAATTGAAAAACTATTAAAATCAGCTATAGCAAATGCTGAAAATAACCACGAGATGAAAGCAGAAAACCTATATGTTGCTGAAATATATGCAAACCAAGGCCCAACATTAAAAAGAATTAGACCAGCTGCAAAAGGTAGTGCTGTAAGAATAAGAAAAAGAACAAGTCATATAACAATAGTTTTAAAGGAAAGAGATTAATAAGAAAAGGAGGCCAAGTTAGAAATGGGACAAAAAGTACATCCAACAGGTGTGAGAGTTGGAATTATTAAAGATTGGAATTCTAAATGGTATGCAGATTCTAAAAATTTTGCAGATTATTTAGTTGAAGATCAAAAAATCCGTAAATTTTTAAAGAAAAAATTATACGCTGCTGGAATTTCAAAAATAGAGATTGAAAGAACAGCTAAAATAGTTAAAATTAATTTATATACAGCTAAACCAGGAATTGTTATTGGAAAAGGTGGAGCTGGAGCAGATGCAGTTAAACAAGAAGTTGCAAAACTAATAGGTAAAGAGGTTAACTTAAATATTGTTGAAGTTAAACAAGCAGATACAGATGCACAATTAGTTGCTGAAAATATCGCTATGCAATTAGAAAGAAGAATTTCATTCAGAAGAGCTATGAAACAATGTATGCAAAAAGCTCTAAAATCAGGTGCTTTAGGTATAAAAACTGCAGTATCTGGAAGATTAGGTGGAGCTGACATGGCTAGAACTGAATTCTATAAAGAAGGAAATATTCCACTTCAAACTTTAAGAGCTGATATTGATTATGGATTTGCTGAAGCAGATACAACATATGGAAAAATCGGTGTAAAAGTTTGGATATATAAAGGTGAAGTTCTTCCAGCTAAGAAAGTGGAAGGAGGAGACAAATAATGCCATTAATGCCAAAAAGATCAAAATTTAGAAAAATGCAAAAAGGTAGAATGAGAGGAAAAGCAACAAGAGGAAATAAAGTTACAGATGGAGAATATGGAATACAAGCTGTAACAGCTGGTTTAATTACAGGGAACCAAATAGAAGCTGCCCGTATTGCTATGACTCGTTACATAAAAAGAGGTGGTAAAGTTTGGATTAAAATATTCCCAGACAAACCAATAACATCAAAACCAATTGGTACTCGTATGGGTAAAGGTAAAGGTGCTCCTGAATACTGGGTAGCAGTAGTAAAACCAGGAAGAGTTATGTTTGAAATTTCTGGAGTATCAGAAGATGTTGCTAAAGAAGCATTAAGACTTGCAATGAATAAACTACCAAATAAAACAAAAATAATCACAAGAGAAACTGAAAAGGTAGGTGATAGTGATGAAGATAAATAAAATTAGAGAAATGTCTTCACCAGAGCTAGAAAAAGAATTAGGTGAACTAAAAACAGAATTATTTAAATTAAAATTTAGTTTAGCTACAAATGGATTAGACAATCCAATGAAAATTAAAGAAGTTAGAAGAGATATAGCTAAAATAAATACTGTATTAACAGAAAGAAAAATTGAAGAAGCAAAAAAAGCATAGTTAATACCATATATTTCTAAGAAAGGAGAAATCTAAATGGAAGAAAGAAATCTTCGTAAAGTTATGATAGGAACAGTTGTATCTGATAAAATGGATAAGACTGTAGTTGTAGCTGTTGAAACAAGTGTAAGACATAAAGTTTATAAAAAGACAGTAAAAAGAACATATAAATTAAAAGCACATGATGAAGAAAATGCTTGCAAAGTTGGAGACAAAGTAAAAGTAATGGAAACAAGACCACTTTCTAAAGATAAAAGATGGAGAGTAGTTGAAATTGTGGAGAAAGCAGTAATAAAATAATAGAAATTGAAAGGAGGAACCATAAATGATACAACAACAAACAATATTAAAAGTAGCTGATAACACAGGTGCAAAAGAAATTATGTGCATTAGATGTTTAGGCGGATCTTATAGAAAAACATCTAACATAGGAGATGTAATAGTTGCTTCAGTTAAATCAGCAACACCAGGTGGCGTTGTTAAAAAAGGTGACGTTGTTAAAGCAGTTATAGTAAGATCTAAAAGAGGATTAAGAAGATCAGATGGTTCATATATAAAATTTGACGAAAATGCAGCTGTAATAATCAAAGATGATGGAACACCAAAAGGAACACGTATTTTTGGGCCAGTTGCAAGAGAGTTAAGAGAAAAAGATTATATGAAAATTTTATCTCTAGCTCCAGAAGTTTTATAAAAAGAATATAAAAAAATGGGAAAAGTGATTTGGCAGATGGAAATTTCCTTTAGGAAATTTTCAGATGACGATGAGCGAAGCGAAAGGAGGCAAACCTTATTATGAAAATAAAAAAAGGTGATACAGTTCAAGTTTTATCAGGAAATGATAAAGGTAAAACAGGAGAAGTATTAGAAGTTATACCAAAAACAGGAAAAGTTGTTGTAAAAGGTGCAAATGTTAGAAAAAAACATGTTAAACCTAGAAAACAAGGAGAAGAAGGAGGAATACTATCAGTAGAATGTGGTATGCCAATTTCTAAAGTTAATGTAGTATGCCCAAAATGTGGAAAAACTACAAAAGTTGGTTATAAAGAAGAAAAAGATGAAAAAGTACGTATTTGTAAAAAATGCGGAGCAAAATTAAAATAAAAAAATTTCGATGAAAGAAGCGAAAGGAGGAAAAAAATAAAATGGAAAAACTTAGAGAACAATACGAAAAAGAAGTAATCCCAGCATTAATGAAAAAATTCGAATATAAATCAGTTATGCAAGTTCCAAAACTTGACAAAATTGTTATAAATATAGGATTAGGAGATGTAAAAGAAAATCCTAAATCACTAGAAAATGCAATGAAAGATTTAGAGCAAATTACAGGACAAAGACCAGTTGTAACAAAAGCAAAAAAATCAATTGCTGCATTTAAATTAAGAGAAGGTGTAAATGTAGGTTGTAAAGTAACATTAAGATCAGACAAAATGTATGATTTTGCTTACAAACTATTTAATGTAGCACTTCCAAGAGTAAGAGATTTTAGAGGAGTTTCAGGAAATTCTTTTGATGGTAGAGGAAATTACTCTATGGGTATAAAAGAACAATTAATATTCCCAGAAATTGAATACGATAAAGTTGATAAATTAAGAGGTATGGACATTATCTTCGTAACAACTGCTGAAACAGACGAAGAATCTAAAGAATTATTAAAGCTTTTAGGAATGCCTTTTAATAACTAATTAGTCAAAGAGAAAGGAGATAACTATGGCTAAAAAATCAATGAAAGTTAAACAAGCAAGACCACAAAAATACACAACTAGAGAATATAATAGATGTAAATTATGTGGTAGACCACATAGCTATATAAGAAAATATGGAATTTGCCGTGTATGTTTTAGAGAATTAGCACATAAAGGTGAAATTCCAGGTGTTAAAAAGGCTAGCTGGTAAAATGCAATTTAAATAAAAATAATAATTAAAAAATTAGAAAAAGGAGGTAAGTAATTAAATGAATATTACAGATCCAATAGCAGATATGTTAACAAGAATAAGAAATGCAAATAGTTCAAAACATAAAACAGTTGATATACCATCATCAAATATAAAATTAGGTATAGCTGAAATCTTATTAAATGAAGGATATATAAAATCTTATGAAGAAATAAAAGATGATGCTCAAGGAATTATAAGAATTACTCTAAAATATGATGAAAAAGGAACAAGAGTAATAGACGGTTTAAAAAGAATTAGTAAACCAGGACTTAGAGTTTATGCATCTAAAGATGAATTACCAAAAGTATTAAATGGTTTAGGTATAGCTATTATATCTACATCACAAGGATTAAAAACAGATAAACAAGCAAGACAATTAGGTGTTGGTGGAGAAGTATTAGCATACATATGGTAATTAAAAAATGAATAAAACTTATGCAAAATTTAACATAGGTAAAATTTTGTAAACCTTAGTTAATTTTAAAAGAAGGAGGAAAAACAAAAATGTCAAGAATAGGAAATAAACCTATTACAGTACCAGATGGTGTAGAAGTAAAAATAGATGGACAAAAAATTACTGTAAAAGGACCAAAAGGAACATTAGAAAGAGAAATTCATGGTAATATATCTTTAGAAATGAATGGAAATGAAATTAATGTTACAAGAAAAGATAACGAAGCATTCAATAGAGGATTACATGGATTAACAAGAACTTTAATAAACAACATGATAATTGGTGTAACACATGAATACACTAAAGAATTACAAATTAATGGTGTTGGTTACAGAGTTCAAAAACAAGGAAATAACTTAAATTTAACTTTAGGATATTCTCATCCAGTAATATTTGAAGCACCACAAGGAATTTCTTTTGACGTTCCAAATCCTAATACTATTATAGTAAGAGGAATTGATAAAGAATTAGTTGGTCAAACAGCAGCAGAAGTTAGAACAAAAAGACCACCAGAAGTATATAGAGGTAAAGGTATTAAATATGCTGATGAAGTTATTAGACGTAAAGAAGGAAAAACAGGTAAATAATCCTAAATAGTATTGAAAAATTTGGAAAGGAGTAATAAAATGGTTAAGAAAACAGATAGAAAAATGGAAAGAACAAGAAGACATATAAGAGTTAGAAGAAAAATATCTGGAACACAAGACAGACCAAGATTATGTGTATATAGAAGCAATAGTAATTTATATGTACAAATCATAGATGACGTAGCTGGAAATACTCTAGTATCAGCTTCAACTTTAGATAAAAATGTTAAGACAAAACATGCAAACAAAGAAGCTGCAAAAGAATTAGGTCTACTAATTGCAAAAAAAGCTGCAGAAAAGAAAATTGAAACTGTAGTATTTGACCGTGGAGGATACATATATCACGGAGTTGTTAAAGAATTAGCAGAAGCTGCAAGAGAAGGCGGTTTAAAATTCTAATCTACTTATTTGTAGTAAATTTATAAATAAAACAACCGTAAAGGTACCTTAAACAATAAAAAAGGAGGGAAATAAAAAACAAATGGAAGAAAAAAGCGAATTAAAAGAAAAAGTTGTTGCTATTAATAGAGTTGCTAAAGTTGTTAAAGGTGGTAGAACTTTTAGATTTAGTGCTGTAGTAGTAGTAGGTGATGAAAATGGTCATGTTGGAGTTGGAAATGGTAAAGCAGCTGAAGTTCCAGATGCAATAAAAAAAGCTATTCAAGAAGCTAAGAAAAACTTAGTAGAAGTTCCAATAGTTGGAACAACAGTACCACATGAATTCATTGGAAAATTTGGTAGTGCAAATGTAATGTTAAAACCAGCTGATGTTGGTACTGGACTTATTGCAGGAGGTAGCGTTAGACCAGTTCTAGAACTTGCTGGATATAGAGATATAAGAACAAAAGTTATTGGAACAAATAATCCAAGAAACGTTGTTTATGCTACAATTGAAGGTTTAAAATCAATGCAAACAATTGAACAAGTAGCTAAAAAAAGAGGAAAAAAAGTAGAAGATATTTTATAAGATTTCACAAAATAAGATAAGGAGGTGCAAACCAAAATGAAACTAGGCGAATTAAAACCAGCTGTACAAAAAACAAAAAGAACTAGAGTTGGACGTGGTGTAGGTTCAGGACTTGGTAAAACATCAGGTAGAGGTCATAAAGGACAAAAAGCAAGATCTGGTGGAGGAGTAAGAAGAGGATTTGAAGGTGGTCAAACACCATTATATAGAAGATTACCAAAAAGAGGATTTACAAATATCCATGCTAAAACTTACACAGAAGTAACATTTAAAATGCTAAATAAATCTAAAGCTACAGATGTTACAGCTGAAACTCTATTAGAAGAGGGAATAATAGGAAAAATAAATGACGGTATAGTAATACTTGCAACAGGAAAATTAGATAAAAAATTAAACGTAAAAGCTAAAAGATTCACAGCAAAAGCTAAAGAAGAAATCGAAGCCCTAGGCGGAAAGGTTGAGGTGATTTAATTGTTTAAAACAATAAAGAACGCTATTTCAACACCTGAAGTAAGAAAAAAACTTTTATACACATTATTATTAATAGTAATATTTAGATTAGGATGCTATATTACAGTACCAGGAGTAAATAGTATAGCATTAAATGAGGCACTAAGTGCTGGGCAAGATGGTATAGCAGGATTAATAGACATGATATCTGGAGGTGCATTCTCAAGATTTTCACTATTTGCTATGTCAATAACTCCTTACATAACAGCTTCAATTGTTATTCAATTATTAGGAATGATAATTCCTTCACTTGAAAAATTAACAAAAGAAGGTGGAGAAGAAGGAAGAAAGAAAATAAACAGATATACAAAATTATTAACAATTGTTTTAGCAACAGTTGAAGCTATAGGTGTTTATTTATCATATAAATCTTCAGGAATATTCGTAGACGAAAGCTTTTTAACAGCATCCCTAGTTGTTTTTGGCCTAATTGTAGGTACATCAATACTTATGTGGCTAGGTGAACAAATAACAAGTAAAGGAATTGGAAATGGAATTTCAATAATTATACTTGTAGGTATTATATCAGGACTTCCAACAGGAATTTCAACTTTATGGAATTTAATAATTACATCTGAAGGATTTAGTACAGTAGGTTTACTAATAACATTAGGTGTAATTATTGGAGCAATAATATTAGTTGCAGGTGTTGTATTTGTACAACAAGCTGAAAGAAGAGTACCTGTACAATATTCTAAAAAAGTTGTAGGAAGAAAAATGGTTGGTGCACAAAATACACATATACCATTAAAACTTGCTATGGCAGGAGTTATGCCAATAATTTTTGCTAGTAGTTTTATGACATTTCCAGCTATGATTATACAAATATTTGTAAAAGATATAGCTACACAAACAGGGTTCTGGGCAGGAGTTTATAAATTTTCAATTGCAACATCAACATCAAATGTACCAATTGGATATTCTATAGCAAATGCCATTGTATATTTATTATTAATAGTTGGATTTACATATTTTTATACATATGCAACATTCAACCCAGCAGAAATATCAAATAATATTAAGAAAAATGGAGGGTTTATACCAGGAATAAGAGCTGGTAAACCAACAACTGAATATTTATCTTCAGTAATTTCTAAATTAACATTATTTGGAGGAGTATTCCTAGCAATAATTGCTATACTTCCAATGCTACTTAGATTCACAAGTTTAAATATAGCATTTGGTGGAACATCAATATTAATCGTAGTAGGTGTTGCACTAGAAACTGTACAACAATTAGAATCACAATTAGTAATGAGACATTACAAAGGATTCCTAGAAAAATAATAATTATATTTGATGAGGGTATCGGAATTTATAAAGTTCTGATACCTAAATCAGGTTTTAATAACTTTTATAATGTTTATTATAAAATTAAATATTATAAAGGTTATTAAATTAATCTTTAACAAAAGTTAAAAAAGGAGTGTTATTATGATAATTATAATGTTAGGAGCACCAGGTACTGGGAAAGGAACAGTAGCATCAATACTTTCAGAAAAATTAAATATTCCACAGGTTTCAACAGGAGATATTTTTAGAAAAAATATTGCTGAACAAACAGAACTTGGAAAGTTAGCAGATAGCTATATTTCAAAGGGAAATTTAGTTCCAGATGATGTAACAATAAAAATAGTAGAAGATAGATTAAAACAAGATGATGTTAAAGAGGGGATTATATTAGATGGATTCCCAAGAACAATAAAACAAGCAGAAGAATTAGATAAAATATTAGAAAAAGAAAATAAAAAAGTTGATATGGTTATTAATTTAACTACACCAAAAGAGGAAATAATAGAAAGAATTGTAAATAGAAGAGTATGTTCAAATCAAGAATGTAAAACTGTATATAATATTGTACTTAATCCACCAAAAGTAGAGGGGATTTGTGATAAATGTGGTTCTAAATTATTACAAAGAAAAGATGACAATGTTGAAACAGTAGAATCAAGAATAGACACATATTTAAAAAATACAAGTCCATTAGTAGAATATTATACAAAGCAAAATAAAATATCAACACAACTTGTAAGCAAAACTGTTAATAAGTTAGGTGCAAATGTTGCAAAAGACATACTTGAACAAATAAAATAATTATAAAAATAATTAATTAAAATTAGAAAGTGTGAATAAAAATGGTAACAATAAAATCAGATAGAGAAATTGAATTAATGAAGGAAGCATGTAAAGTTGTAGCTTTAACATACAAAAAATTAGAAGAAGTTATTAAACCTGGGATGTCTACATGGGAATTAGACCAAATAGCTGAAAAGACAATGAGAGATTTGGGAGCATTACCTGCAGAAAAAGGGTATGATCCTGGAATAAGAGGAATTCCACCATACCCAGCAGCACTTTGTGTTTCAATAAATGATGAAGTTATACATGGAGTTCCATCAAAAAATAAAATAATAAAAAATGGAGATATCGTAAGTATAGACACAGTTGCACTAAAAAATGGATTTAATGGTGATGCAGCAAGAACATTTATTGTAGGTGATGTACCAAAAGAAACAAGAAGACTTGTAGATGTTACAAAACAAGCATTTTTTGAAGGAATAAAATATGCAAAGCCAGGAAATAGAATAGGTGATATTTGTCATGCAATAGGTGAATATGTTCATTCACAAGGATATAGTGTAGTTAGAGAATTTCAAGGACATGGAATTGGAAGACAAATGCATGAGGATCCTGGAATTCCAAATTACGGAAAAGCTGGAAGGGGAATTAGACTAGAGCCAGGAATGACACTTGCTATAGAACCTATGGTAATACAAGGAAAACCAAACATTTTGGAATTAGATGATGGTTGGACAATAATAACAGAAGATGGAAGTTTAGCAGCACATTATGAAAATACAATTTTAATTACAAAAAAAGAGCCAGAAATATTGACATTACTTTAAATTTAGTATATAATGTAGTAGTTATTAATAAAATTAATAGCATTATGTAAAAATAATGCTTAAGCTCTTTAAGAGGAGGCGAAAAGATTGGCAAAAGAGGATGTTATAGAAGTAGAGGGAACAGTAGTTGAAGCGTTACCTAATACAAACTTTAAGGTAGAACTTGAAAATGGGTACCAAATATTAGCTCATATTTCAGGAAAGCTTAGAATGAACTATATAAAAATTCTACCAGGTGATAAAGTTAAAGTAGAACTTTCACCATATGACCTTACTCGAGGAAGAATTACTTGGAGAGCAAAATAAAATTTAAAATTAACCCAAACAAATAAAATAATAAATAAAGTTGGAGGTGCCAAAAATGAAAGTTAGACCATCAGTAAAACCAATATGTGACAAATGCAAAGTAATAAAAAGAAAAGGTGTAATTAGGGTTATATGTGAAAACCCAAAACACAAACAAAGACAAGGTTAATTCCTTAAATATTTAATTAGTTTAAAACACAAATAAGGTAGCGGCTGTTAAATGCAAAAGCATTTACATATCTATTTGTGTTTATATACATGTTTTAAATAAACTTAAAGAGGCTAGAGTAAACGCTAGTGCATTTCACCTTTAAGCAAATTTAGGACAAACAAAAATAAAACAAAAAAATTGTGGAGGTGCAAAAAGATATGGCTCGTATAGCAGGAGTAGATTTACCTAAAGAAAAAAGAGTAGAAGTAGGACTAACATATATATATGGAATAGGTTTATCAAGTTCTAAAAAAATTCTAGAAAAAGCTGGAATAAATCCAGATACTAGAATAAAAGACTTAACAGATGAAGAGGTTAATAGCATAAGAAAAGTTATTGACGAATCATACAAAGTTGAAGGTGACTTAAGAAGAGAAGTAGCTCTTAACATTAAAAGATTAACAGAAATCGGATGCTACAGAGGATTAAGACACAGAAGAGGTCTTCCAGTAAGAGGACAAAGAACAAAAACTAACGCTAGAACAAGAAAAGGTCCTAGAAAAATGGTTAGCAAAAGCAAAAAATAAGATTTAAAAGTTCAGAATTAAAAATTTTGGATAGAGGAGGAAGAAAGCAAAATGGCTAAAAACGTAACAAGAAAAACAGTAGCTAGAAGAAATAGAAAAAACATCGAAAAAGGTGAAGCTCATATTCATTCTAGTTTTAATAATACAATAGTTACAATTACAGATACTCAAGGAAATGCTATTTCATGGGGAAGTGCTGGAGAACTTGGATTTAAAGGTTCTAGAAAAAGCACACCATTTGCTGCAGGTCAAGTTGCAGAAACAGCAGCTAAAGCAGCTATGGAACATGGATTAAAAACAGTAGAAGTATTTGTTAAAGGACCTGGTTCAGGAAGAGAAGCAGCTATTAGAGCGCTTCAAACAGCAGGTCTAGAAATAAGTGCAATTAAAGACGTAACACCAATACCACACAATGGATGTAGACCACCAAAAAGAAGAAGAGTATAATTTGAAAAATAAAACCTTAAACGAATAATATAGAAAGGAGCAAGACTAACAATGTCAAGATATAAAGACGAACAATGTCGTATATGCCGTAGAGAAGGACAAAAATTGTTCTTAAAAGGTGCAAGATGTTATTCTGATAAATGTAGTATTTCTAGAAGAAACTACGCACCAGGACAACATGGACAAAAAAGAGCAAAACTTTCTGAATACGGTACTCAATTAAGAGAAAAACAAAAAACAAAATCATACTATGGAGTAGGAGAAAAACAATTTAGAAAATATTTCGAAATGGCTTCAAATAAAAAAGGTGTAACAGGTGAAAACTTATTACAAATATTAGAAAGCAGATTAGACAATGTTATTTATAGATTAGGATTTGGACAATCAAGAGCACAAGCTAGACAATTTGTAAATCATGGACAATTCGAAGTTAATGGTAAAAAAGTTGATATTCCATCTTATTTAGTTAAAGCAGGAGATGTAATAACAATTAAAGAAAACAAAAAAGACAATGGTGCAATAAAAGTAAATATGGAAGAAAATGCTGCAAGACCAGTTCCAGCATGGTTAGAAATGGATGCAAAAAATTTAAGTGGTAAAGTAGTAAGATTAGCATCTAGAGAAGATGTAGATCTTCCAATAGAAGAACATTTAATAGTAGAGCTTTACTCAAAATAATAGTTATTAATTATTTAAAAAGATTGAGAATATGTTTCTCATTTAGGAGGTAAAAATGATAGAATTCGAAAAGCCAAATATTGAATGTCTAGAAGTTGATGATACAAAAAATTATGCAAAATTTGTATGTGAGCCATTAGAAAGAGGTTATGGAGTAACAATAGGAAATTCTTTAAGAAGAATATTACTTTCATCACTTCCAGGATGTGCTATCACAAGTGTAAAAATTGATGGAGTATTACATGAATTTTCATGCATTCCAAATGTTGTAGAAGACGTACCAGAAATAATAGTAAACTTAAAAAATGTAAGATTAAAATTTGATGGTAACGAAGAAAAAACACTAAGAATTGAGCATAAAGGCGAAGGCGAAGTTACAGCAGGCGATATTATAACAGATGGAACAGTTGAAATATTAAATCCAGATTTACATATTGCAACAGTATCAGAAGGTGGAAACCTTGTAATGGAAATGACTGCAGATAGAGGTAGAGGATATAATTCTTCAGAGAAAAATAAAAAACCAAATCAAGATATATCTGTACTTCCTATAGATTCGATCTATACTCCAGTAAAAAAGGTAAATTACCAAGTAGAAAATACTAGAGTTGGACAAATGGTTGATTATGATAAATTAACTATAGAAGTATGGACAGATGGAAGTTTAAAATCACATGAAGCTTTAAGCTTAGCTGCTAAAGTAATGACTGGACATTTAGAATTATTTATAGATTTATCTGAAGCTACAAAAAATACACAAATAATGATAGAAAAAGAAGAATCTAAAAAAGAAAAAGTATTAGAAATGTCTATAGAAGAATTAGAATTATCTGTAAGATCATTTAACTGTTTAAAAAGAGCAGGAATTGCAACTGTTGAGGATTTAACAAATAAATCAGAAACAGATATGTTAAAAGTTAGAAATTTAGGAAAGAAATCTTTTGATGAAGTAACAGCAAAACTACATTCATTAGGATTAGATTTTGCTAAAGAAGAAGATTAATAAAACAATAAACTTGATAAATTAATAAGGAAGGTGAAAAAATTGGCTACAAATAGAAAATTAGGTAGAACAGCAGATATAAGAATGGCAATGTTAAAAACAATGACAACAGACCTTATATACCATGGAAAAATAGAAACAACTTTACCAAGAGCTAAAGAAGTTAAAGCTATAGCAGATAGCATCATTTCACTTGCAATAAAAGAAAAAGATAACTATGAAATGGTAGATGTTAAAGTTGTTAAGGCTAAATTAGATTCTAAAGGAAACAAAATGACAGAATTAGTAAAAAGCAAAAATGGTAAAGAATATTTAAAAGTTGTTAAAGAAGAAACAACTGAAAAAAGACAAAAAGACATGCCATCTAGATTAAATGCTAGAAGAAAAATAATGAGAAAAATTAATAAAGTTAAAGATAGCGAAGGAAATAATGTTGACCTACCAGCAAAATTATTTAATGAAATAGCTCCAAAATATGCAGGAAAAAATGTTGGAGGATTTACAAGAATAGTTAAAGCTGGACCAAGAAAAGGTGACGGAGCTGAAACTGCTATATTAATGTTAATTTAATTAAGATAGAAAAATCTACTTAAAAGTAGGTTTTTTTATTTTGTAAAAAATAAAATTAAAAAATCTCACTTTTTATATAAAATAAATATAATATATAATGGTGATAAAATGAAAAATATAAAATATGAAAGAGAAAAGGTTTTGAAATATGATAAAAGATGGGCATATGACAGAAATCCGCAATTTTACAATTTTGACAATGTTGGTGGAGATTGCACAAGTTTTGTATCACAATGTATATTAGCAGGAAGCAATGTAATGAATTATATATTGCTTCACATACTTTTGATTCATATAATAAAAAGATATCAGAGTATGGACTACGAAAAATAAGATTTATTCATATTGATGGAGTAAGAAATTGGTAAATATTGTTGAATATTAAAAATAATTATGATAAAATCAAAAAAAATAAAATACATAGGTGAACTTAAATGAAAAAAATGATAATTACAATTATAATATTAGCAATAATATTTATAGGAATGGTAATAAATAGACAAATAGAACAAGCAAATGAAATTAAAATAGAAGAAATACAATTAGTAGAAAATTATATGGAAAAAATATATGGATGGAGTGAAATTACAAATCAGGCATTGCCAGAATTTGATAATTTGAATGAGGTAAATACTAAATGGTTATGGGGGATTGTTAGAAAAAACATTGAAGAAGAAGAAATAACATATGAAACAATAAATGAAAAAGTAAAAGAATTGTATGGAGAAGAATTAAATACAAAATACCCTAAAGAGGGAACGGAATTTATAAAATATAATGAAGAAACAAATGATTATATACCATCAGAAATAGAATTAGATGCTAATGATGACAGATTTTATATTAATAAAATTACTAAAATAAAAAATGGTTATACAGCTGAAATTGTTGAATATTTGGTGGATTATACAGATTCTGATAACAATAATATATATTTAAAAAATTTAAATGGAGAAATTGTTGAAAAATTAATCGGAGAAGAAACAAAACAAGAAGTAACACAAAAGGTAAAAGAAAAAATAGATAAATTTACAAAGAAAAAAGCAACTTTAAAGAAATTAAATGATGAAAAAGTTGTAATTCAAAAAGTAGAAAAGGAAAATTAAAATGCTAGAAATATTAGAAAATTGTACCCTATGTCCACATGAATGTAAGGTAAACAGAAAAAATGGAAAAATTGGCAGATGCAAGTCAAAAGATACAGTAAAAATTGCCCTATATTCAACACATAACTTTGAAGAACCGTGTATAAGTGGTAATAATGGTTCTGGAACAGTATTTTTTTCTAATTGCAATTTAAATTGCATATATTGCCAAAATTATGAAATAAGCCAAAAGCGGCAAAGGAAAAGAAATATCAATAAAAGAATTAGCTGATATTTTTATAAAACAACAAAAAAGAGGAGTAGAGAACATAAATTTAGTAACTCCAACAAGCTATGTGCCGCAAATAATAGAAGCAATAAAAATTGCAAAAAAAGATGGATTAAAATTACCAATTGTATATAATACAAATGCTTATGAAAATGTAGAAACATTGAGACTTTTAGAAGGCTATATTGATATTTATTTGCCTGATTTAAAGTATTATTATAATGATCTTGGAAAAAAATATTCAAAAGTAGATAATTATTTCGATGTTGCAACAAATGCTATAAAAGAAATGTATAGGCAAGTTGGACAACCTTTGTTAGATGAAAATGGTATAATGAAAAAAGGATTAATGATAAGACATTTAATACTTCCAAATGAAATAGAAAATACAAAAGAGGTTCTTAAGTGGATTAAGCAAAATCTGGATAATAAAGTCTTTGTAAGTATTATGGCACAGTACTTTCCCACATATATGGCTAAAAATGTGGAAAAATTAAACCGAAAGCTAACTTTACAGGAATATCAAGCAATTGAAGATTTTGTTTTTAGTTTGGATTTGGAAAATGGTTATATGCAAGACTTAGGAGAACATGAGGAAGAATATGTTCCAAAATGGGAATTTTAAAAAAAGTAAAAATTATTAATAAAAAATTAAATGTAACTATAAAATTTATTTATAGAGATGGGAGAAAAAAATGAAAATAAAAGTAATTGCATCAACAAAAGTAGGATATGAATTACCAAAAGAAGAAGCGGTAGATTTTTCAGGAAAATCAGCAGGAATTTGTTATTTACCAGATACTCTTGAGACATTATTTTCTGAAGATAAAGAAAAAACTCAAAAAAGAGCAAATGGAACATTAAAATCAGGACATCATAGTGTGTTTGGACATCCAACATATAATTTAAGTTTAGAAGGAATTCCTAAAATTTTAGCTATGATATTAAACAATGAAAAAATGTATAATACATCAGAAAAATCAGCGAGATATACAAAAATGCAACCATCAAAAGAAGAAAAAGAATTGTATGAAAAATGGATAGAAATATATAAAGATTGTATATCACAAAAATATCAAAAAATAGATGAAAAAAGGGTTCAAAAGTTGGCACAGGAAAATGCAAGATATTTAATAAGTGTATTTACACCAGCAACTGTAATGGAATATACGGTAAATTTTGGACAATTAAATTATATAGTTCATTTTTTTGAAAATTACATAGATGATGAAACAAAAACAAGCAAATTTGATATAAAGTTAAAGGAAGTTTTTAAAGAATTCTTAAAAGAATTGCCTGATTTAAAAATAGAAGGGTTAAATGCAGATATGAAAAAAAGAGGGTTATCTTTTTTTGCAAATAGAAAAGACAGAAAAGAAGAATTTGGAGAAAATTATTCAACTACATATGAAGGAAGTTTTGCAGAACTTGCACAAGCACAGAGACATAGAACTTTGTATTATGAAGTAAATTTTTTAGATACATTTAAATATTATGTTCCACCAATAATTAGAGGAACATGTTTAGAAAAAGAATGGTTAAAAGATATATCATCATTACAAGATTATTATCCACAAGGAATGCTTTTGAAAATAAACGAAAGAGGAACGGTAGAAAATTTTGTATTAAAATGTACAGAACGTCTATGTGGAGCTGCTCAATTAGAAATTACTGAGCAGACAAATATAACAATGAAAAAATATTTAGAAGCAGTTAAGGAAAATAATAAAGAGGTTTATGAATATTTGCTACCATATTCTAAAGGAGCACGTTGTACTTTTCCAGGATGGAAGTGTACAAGTCCATGTGTGTTTGGAGGGAAAGATGCATTAAACAGATTAGTTTAAAAAATGCCAACGATTCCGGGTTTAAATGACAATTTATTGCCATTTAAACCCGGAATCGTTGGCAATTTTTTGTAAAATTTCTATTCTTTTTAAAAAACAAAGAAGGATTTATGTAAAATATGTCGAATAATATAATTATGTATATTAAATAGAAGGAGAGGAAGTTTTGTGCGATATAGTGATGAAATTATAGACGAAGTAAGGCAATCAAACGATATAGTAGATATAATATCACAATATGTACATTTAAAAAGAAGCGGAAGAAATTATTTTGGACTATGTCCATTTCATAATGAAAAGTCACCTTCTTTTTCAGTCTCACCAGATAAGCAAATATTTCACTGCTTTGGCTGTGGAGTAGGCGGAAATGTATATACATTTTTATCAAAAATAGAAAATATGAGCTTTATAGAGGCAGTACAAAATCTAGCAGCAAGAGCAAATATAGTACTTCCAACACTAGAAAATAATGCAGATTCAGCTAAAGAGGAATTAAAGGCAAAAGTTTATAAAGTAAATGAATTTACAGCAAAATTTTATCATGAAAATTTATATAAACCAGAAGCCAAAATGGGACAAGAATATGTAAAGAAAAGAAAATTAACCAATGAAACATTAAAAGCGTACCAAATTGGATTTTCAGGCAAATTTGACGAACTTTATAAAGAATTAAAAAAGCAAGGCTTTGGAGAACAAGAAATATTAGAGTCTGGTTTAGTAAATAAAAATGAAAATGGAAAATTTATAGACAGATATAGAAATAGATTAATGTTTCCAATATGTGATGAAAGAGGAAGAGTTATAGCTTTTGGTGGAAGAGTACTAGATGACTCAAAACCTAAATATATAAATTCACCAGAAAATATTGTGTATAGTAAAGGAAGGCATTTATTTGGATTGAATGTTGCAAAAAAACATGGTGGATTAAAAAAAATATTAATTGTAGAAGGATATATGGATGTAATATCATTGCATCAAAGAGGTATAACTAATGTGGTTGCAGCGCTTGGAACAGCATTAACTCAAAATCAAGGATGGCTATTAAGAAGAAGCGCAGAACAAGTAATATTAGGATTTGACTCAGATGGAGCTCGGACAAACAGCAATTTTAAGGTCTATTGAAATATTACAAAACATGGGATGTGACATGAGAGTGTTACAAATGGAAGGTGCAAAAGATCCAGATGAATATGTTATAAAATATGGTAATGTAAGGTTTCAAAATTTAATGGAAAAAGCTCTTTCACTTGTAGAATATAAAGTAAAAATTTTAAAAAAAGATTTAAATTTAGAAAATACAAGTGATAAAATAAAGTTTTTAAACGAAATTGCTAAAATTATTTCATCAGTAGATAATAATATAGAAAAAGAAGTATACATTGAAAACATTTCTAAAACATATAATATTTCAAAGGAAGCAATTTATGCTCAAGTAAACAAATTAACATATTCAAATGTAAAAAGTGAAAAAATCTTAGAAAAAACTAAGCCAGTAATAATACATAAAAAACAGGAAAAAGCAGTATCTGAGAAAATTAAAAATAGAGAAGATACAATTTTATCACTGCTTTTGAATGAGGAAAATAATGTGTATGAAATAATAAAGCAAAATGTAAAGCCAGAAGATTTTAAATATGAAATAGACATGCTAATAGCAAAGAAATTGTATGAAGAATTTGAAAAAGGAAATAGTAATATAAGTAGCATAATTGATAATTTGACTGAAGAAGAACAAAACCATGTTACAGCAATACTTGCAGAAGATTTTGAAATAGAAAATACAGAAAAAGCAATTGATGACTTATTAAAAAATTATGAAAAAGATAAGTTGCAAGAACGTAAGCAAGAAATAATGGAACTAAGAAAACAAACTTTAGGCAAAGAAGAACAAGAAAACTTATTAAATGAACTTAATGAAATTATATATAAATTAGCAAAAATTAAGTAGGAGGAAAAATAATGGCTAATAAAAAAGAAGATATAGAAGAAACAAAAAAGGTTTCTACTAAAAATAAAGAAGAAGAAAACAAAAAAGAAATTGAAAAAGAAACAAAAACAACAAGAAAAAAACAAATAAAAGAAGAAATAAAAGAAGAAATAAAAAAGAATAGTAAAGGTAAAAAACAAGAAGACAAAAAAGACATAACAAGTGAAGAAGCTAAAAAGGTAAAAGATGAAAAGGTAAATTCTATATTAAAAAAGGCAAAAGAAAAAGGTAAAATAACATATGAAGACTTAGCAAAAGAATTAGATGATGTAGAGCCAGACCAAATAGACCAAGTATTTGATGCATTTGAGGAAATAGGAGTAGATTTACTAAGAGATGATGACTTTGAAGAAGAACCAGATGTTGAAGATTTAAAGGAAGTAGAAAACTTAAAATTAGATGAAATAACAGACACAAGTTATGAAGGAATAAATGTAGATGATCCTGTAAGAATGTATTTAAGAGAAATAGGAAGAATACCACTTTTAACATATGAGCAAGAACTAGATTTAGCCAAAAGAATTTTAGAAGATGATGAAGAAGCAAAACAAAAACTTGCAGAATCAAATTTAAGATTAGTTGTAAGTATTGCAAAAAAATATGTAGGTAGAGGAATGTTATTTTTAGACTTAATACAAGAAGGAAATATGGGATTAATAAAGGCAGTAGAAAAATTTGACTATACCAAAGGTTTTAAATTTAGTACTTACGCTACATGGTGGATAAGACAAGCAATAACAAGAGCTATAGCAGATCAAGCAAGAACAATAAGAATACCAGTTCATATGGTAGAAACAATAAACAAATTAATAAGAACTTCAAGACACTTACTTCAACAATTAGGAAGAGAACCAAGTGTTGAAGAAATAGCAGAAGAAATGGAAATTCCAGTAGAAAAGGTTATGGAAATTCAAAAAATAGCACAAGACCCAGTATCTTTAGAGACACCAATAGGAGAAGAAGATGATAGTCATTTAGGAGACTTTATACAAGATGATGATAGTCCAGCTCCACATGATTCTGCAGCATATACATTACTTAAAGAACAGTTAGAAGAAGTTATGAATACATTAACACCTAGAGAGGCAAAGGTTTTAAAATTAAGATTTGGACTTGAAGATGGAAAAGCAAGAACTCTTGAAGAGGTTGGACGCCAATTTCAAGTAACAAGAGAAAGAATTCGTCAAATAGAAGCAAAAGCTTTAAGAAAATTAAGACATCCAAGTAGAAGTAAAAAACTAAGAGATTATATGGGGTAAAATAAAAACTGATGTAAGCTTGTCTTATATCAGTTTTTGTTTATAAACTACTTAATTTAAAAAAATTCACATAATAGACATAAATATTTTGTATAATAAGACATAATTTTTAGGAGATGATAAAATGAATGAAAAGTGCATATTAATAGTAGATGATGAACAAAGAATGAGAAAAATTATAAAAGACTTTTTAAGAGCAAAAGGATTTAGCATTTTAGAAGCTGAAGATGGAGAAAAAGCATTAGAAGTTTTTGAGGAAAATAGAAATAAAATTAGTTTAATATTGTTAGATGTAATGATGCCTAAGCTAGATGGATGGTCTGTTCTAAGACAAATTAGGCAAGACTCAAAAGTTCCAATAATAATGTTAACAGCAAGGGGAGAAGAACAAGATGAATTGTTTGGATTTGAGCTAGGAGTAGATGAATATATATCAAAACCATTTAGTCCTAAAATATTGGTTGCAAGGGTAGAGGCAATATTAAAAAGAACTAATCAAACACAAAGTTTTGCTAAAGATTATGGTGGAATAGAATTAGATAAAGAAGGAAGGACTGTAAAAGTTGATGGTAAGACATTAGAATTAAGCCTAAGAGAATATGAATTATTAACATATTTAATGGAAAATGAAAATATAGCACTTTCAAGAGATAAAATATTAAATAATGTTTGGAATTATGACTATTATGGTGATTCAAGGACAATAGATAGTCATATAAAAAAGATAAGGCATAAATTAGGTAAAAAAGGAAAATACATAAAAACAATGAGAGGCGTTGGTTACAAATTTGAAATAAAATAATTCAAGGAGAAGGTAAATGAAAAAACTAAAAGAAGCATTTAAATCTGTACGAGTAAAGTTGTTTTTAACATTAAGCATTTCTATATTAATTATAATATTATTACTAATAATTATTAATAATGTTGTATTAGAATCATATTACATGTTAAATAAGGAAAATACATTAAAAAATGTATATAATCAAATAAATATATATTATAATAATCAAATGGATGAAGACTATATAGAAGCGGAATTAGAAAAAATATCAATAAAAAATAATTTTGATATTTTAATAAGAAATAATTCACGTGAAAATGTATATAGTTCAGAAAAAAACTTTGTATGGAGTTTTGAGGAAATAAATGCAATAAAAAATAAAATAAGTATTAACGCAGAAGAGATTTTAGAAAAGACAGATACATATACAATGAAGAAATTAAAGGATTATAAAAATGGAATAACTTATATATTTTTTAGTGGCAAATTAGATAATGGTTATACATTATATTTAAGGATGCCAGTTACTGCAATAGAAGATAGTGTACGTATTTCAAATAACTTTTTATATTTAATTGCAGGTTTTACAATTCTAATTGGAGGAATAATAATACTTGTAGTTTCAAGGAAATTTACTGAACCAATACTTGAATTAAATGACATAGCAAAAAAAATGTCAAAATTAGATTTTAGTCAAAAATATAGAATAACAGATGCAGATGACGAAATAAATAATTTAGGAAAAAGCATAAACATAATGTCAGATAAACTTGAAAAGACTATAAAGCAGTTAAGAAATACTAATATGGAACTAGAAAAGGATATAGAAGAAAAATCTAAAATAGATGAAATGAGAAAAAGTTTTATATCTGATGTATCACATGAACTAAAAACTCCAATTGCTTTGATACAAGGGTATAGTGAAGGACTAATAGAAAATGTTAATACAGATGAAGAAAGTAGAAAATTTTATGCAGAGGTAATTCAAGATGAAATTAACAAAATGGATAAGCTTGTAAAACAGTTGCTAGAATTAATGAAACTTGAATATGGTAAGAGAGAATTTAATAACAAAGTATTTGATATTGTTGAATTAGAAAGTGAAGTTCTAAGAAAATCCAAGGTTATGCTTGAAGAAAAAAATATAAAGGTTGAATTTGAAAATTCTGGAGAAATTGATGTATTTGCAGATGATTTTTATATTGAACAAGTAATAACTAATTATATTACTAATGCTATAAAAAATATAAAAGAGGTTAATAAAAAGAAGATTATTAAAGTTACAAATGAATTAAATCAAGATAAACAGATTGTAAGAGTTAAAGTTTTTAATACTGGCGATAATATTAAAGAAGAAAATTTAATGAGAATATGGAACAGATTTTATAAAGTTGATGAGTCAAGAAACAGGGCAGATGGTGGAACAGGAATTGGACTTTCTTTTGTAAAAGCTGTTATGAATAATTATGAACAAGATTATGGTGTAATAAATAAAGAAGATGGGGTTGAATTTTTCTTTGATTTAAAGTATACCGGATTAAAAATGTAAATTAAAAACTAAAAAATTGTAACAATTATTGTAAAAAATAAAATATTTTAAAAAATTGCTTGACAAAATAATAAAAAACTATTATAATCTATAAATGTCAGGAGAAACATGCAGGTGTAGTTCAATGGTAGAACCTCAGCCTTCCAAGCTGATGACGTGGGTTCGATTCCCACTACCTGCTCCAAATCTCCTGACAAACACGCAGGTGTAGTTCAATGGTAGAACCTCAGCCTTCCAAGCTGATGACGTGGGTTCGATTCCCACTACCTGCTCCATTGAAATCAACTTATGGACTGAAAAGTTCGTAAGTTTTTTTTATAATAAATAATATCAAAAAAGAGGAAAAATTATCAAAATAATTTAATCCTCTTTTTTTGAATATTGGAATGAAATCTATGTCTAGCCAGCACTGAATTTGTACTCCTGCACAAATTCTTATATGGGAATTTACAAATCTTTTTATAAATTTTCTTTTATTTCTGGAAACAAGTCATACAAATTATATCCTAATAAATTATCAAAATATTCTTTTAATTTATATGTTTCTTTTATATGATAATGCGTATTTTTATATACTCCGTGCCTTAAAAGTAAGTCCATCATTCTTTTATCTACTGTATATATTTTGTCAGTACACATCAAATCACATAAATTAATTATTTTTTCATAAATTGTATATTCTTTTTTTATATATTCTTTTATAAACTGATAGTTTTGATTACTTGAATCAGTATAATCTCTATCATTTGCTAAACAGTTGATATCATTATTTAAAAAAGAATGTTTTATACATATACTTGCATAATCTTCATCATAGCCTAAAGACTTAATATAATTATAACCATTTATAGCATGAGGTATTACTCCATCATCACTATTCAATCCATACTTTTTACCGATATCATGTATATATCCTAATGTCTTTGCAAAATCACTATCCAAATTTATATTACTTGCTATAACACCTGCTACATAACCTACGTTTTTAGAATGCTTTATCCATTTATCACTTGAAGTTTTACCAATATTTTCATTTAACAAATCTAAAGCCTCTTTGCTTGTTAATTTCATTTTTATTCTCCTAACTTTAAAAATAAATCCTCATATATTTTATTTCTATCTAATTTAGAAACAAAGGTAATATTATGTCTATTATTTGTTGTTTCATAAGAAGTATCTTCTCTCACATTCGGACAGCTTATTCGTTTTGTTTCAAACCAATTTTTATTTATCATATAAGCTATTACTGATATATCCCATATTACTCTTGATTCTTGTATTCCGTGATATCCATCATTATAAAATCTTTCAATTAAATAATTACATAATTCTGATTTGTTTTTTAAATATTTTTTTAAGGTATTAATATCAATTCTTAATTCTGAAACAATATTTTTACAAGGAAGTATAGTTAACTTCACTTCTGATTCAAATACTATTTTTACAGCTTCAACATCTTGTCTAAAATTATATTCAAGGTTATCTTTATAGCCTAGTTCATTGCCACCTAACCAAATAATTTCTATTTTATTTACTATTTTTGGTTCTTTTTTGATTGCTAAAGCAATATTAGTAATAGCTCCAATTCCTAATATATAAGTTTTATTATTTTTTAAAGCAATTTCTATAATTTTATTTACAGCATCATTTGTTTCATCATAACCATTTTGAATGTAATCCATTGAACCCTTAAATACTTTATTATTCGTTTTAAAATTCAACCAATTGCATATTTTTAAAATTTCATTATAACTTAATTCTTGTCCATCTTTTACTTTTACATTTCTTTTTGTATGAGAATATGGTGCAACTGTTATTGCCTCAATATTAAATAAGTCTTTTGATTTTATTAAATATGATAATGCAAATTGGTCATCACATTCATTATAAGTATCAGTATCTAATATAACATTTACTTTTTTTCTTTTATAATTTGAAATAACATTATCTATATCTATTCCTATATTCATGTATATCCTCCAAACTTTTACAAATTTCAAACTATAAAAATTATACTATATAGAACTAATTTTTTCTATACATTCATTGCAATTTAATAACAATTAATATATATTTTACAAATGCTTTATCTGCATTTTCATCATATCCTAATTTATTATATAATTTATGTGCTTCTTTTCTTTGAACTCTGCCAAACAATCCAATACAGCCAATATCTTCATGATTTTTTGTAATTGTTCTAAATTTTTTTTGTATTTAAGCTATTATATGCTAAGGGAACATATCTACTAAAACATAACATAATATTTTTATACAAATAATTTTGCTTTATATAATCTAAACTACTTCTATACCATTTATATTTAGAGAATAATAATAACAATATAGTATTTACAAGTTGAGATATTATTGTTGCTACATATACTCCAACTTCATTATATCCTAATTTTATACTTATATAATCTCCTGCTATATTTATTAAAGACGAAATAACTATTGCATGTGCATTACTTATACAAGATTGAATAGTATTAATTGCCCAATTTAAAGTAATAAAAGAAGAAAATACAATTATTGCAGTTTTTCCTATAGTGTTTTATCTATATTATAGTTTTGCTTAAAAAATATACTAACAGAAATAAATTAGTAGATTGATGATTAAATAAACAAGATGACAACTAGCTGTTTCTAAAGTTTCAAAACATCAACTTTATATCATCTACAAATGTTAAGTTTTTACTATAGTAACATATTTCGACATATTTTAAAATACTTATATGAGCTTTTGTTTTATTTTGTAAAATTTAATGAAAAAAATAAAATGTTATGTTATAATCAAAGCTGTTATACATTATTTGATAAATTTAAGATATATATAAGTGAAATTATGGCTATATTATTCCTAAATATGATAATGAAGAATTTATGGCAGAAGAAAGTTATTTGGAAATTTAATAAAATATAATGAAGGTAAAAAGTTATAAAGGTGTAATAATATGAATTATTCAAATGAGTTTAAAAAGAGAATTCAAAAAAGAATGGAACATGAAACAACAGATAAAATATACAATGATTTAATAACTGAGTATTATGAAAAGTTTATTACAATGGAGATTTTGGAAGGCTGGAAAAACCAATTGCTAAAATCAAAATTTAAGTTGCAAATTCAGGAAAAAATGAAATTTACGCCAATAGAAAAAATATATGAAGAATTAAATAGTCTTTATTATAAAGATTTTATAACACTAACACAATTGAAAAAATGGAAGGAACAATTTATAAAAAGAAAAATAAAGAATAAAGTTCAGCGCACAATGTCAAGGAATTCAAGCAAGGTCGAAGAGATATATGGTGAGATTAATGTTAAACATTATACAGGTTTTATTTCTAAAGAAGAATTAAAGAATTGGCAAAAAGAGGTTCAAGATTCTAAACAAATAAGAATATATACACAAAATGGAAGATATAAAGAAGCGGAAATATTAGCTAAGAAATATCCTGATATTGATATAATACAAGCACAACTAATAACAATATATTTAAAACAGAAAAATTACGAAGAAATAGAAAATATTGCATCAAGATTTCCTAATAATGCAAATATACAATCAAGGTTGATAACAGCTTATATAGAATTAGAAAATTATACAAATATAGAAAAAGTTGTAAAAAGATTTCCAGAAAATAAAGTGACACAAAATCAGTATGAAACTTTACAATCTCAGCTAATGACAGCATATATTAAAACTGGGAGATATAAAGAGGCAATAAATATTGCAAAAAAATACCCAGATAATGTCATATTTCAATCAAAGGTTGTTCAAGTATTGATAATTATATCAGATTATAAAAGAGGTGAGGAAATTGCGAAGAGATTTCCAGACAATATAATTATGCAATCACAATTAATGAGTATTTATATTAAAACTGAGAAATATAATGAAGCAGAAGATATTGCTAAAAAACATCCAGATAATATAATAATAAAATCTAAATTAATGGATGTTTATATTAAAAAGAAAGAATATGATGAGGCTATAAAGCTTGGAGAAAATGATAAAAGTGAGGTAATACAGTCAAATTTAATTTCTGTATATTTATTGCAAGAAAAATACAATAAGGTAGAGGAGATAGCAAAAAAATTTGATTGTGCTGAAATTCAGTCACAGTTGGTTACAGCTTATATTAATCAAAGGCTATATGATAAGGCTCAAATGGTAATTAACAAATATCCTAAATTTCCTATAATGCAGTCTCAATTAATTTCTATTTATATAGAGAAGTGGAAAGAATCTGCAAAAGAGAAAATGTTGGATGAGGCTGAACAAAAGGCAAAGGAGTTTTCTGAATATTTACCAATACAGTCACAATTAATTACTATTTATATGTTAAAAGGGGAGTATGATAAGGCAGAAAAGTTAGCTAAAAGATTTCCCAATTATGCTCCTATACAATCACAGTTAGTTACAATATATATTAAAAAATGGCAAGATGAAGAAGCGGTTAAAATTGCTGATAACTTTAAATGGTATGAACCTATACAAGAACAATTACTTGAACTTTATATGAATCAAAATAATTTTAAAAAGGCTAAAGAAATTGCAGATTTTATGCCCCATAGCAAAATTATAAAAAATAAATTTTTAAGTTTTAGAAATATAACTGGGGGAGATAAGTTGGCTGATGATGATTTTGATAGATGATTTTAGGGCGGGAATTTTTTCTTGCCTTTTTACTTGAATTTTTATTAAATAAAGGTTATAATATAAAGGTAGTTGCGGGTATAGTTTAGTGGTAGAATCCCATGCTTCCGACCTGGTTGCGCGAGTTCGATTCTCGCTACCCGCTCCATAAGGTAAAATCGTCGCACCAATGTGACGTTAATGATTAAATCAATCTGAAAAGATTGATTTTTTTGTGCGTTATTGCAAAGAAAGGTGTGATGTGTTATGATTAAAATAATTAAAAAGAAAATCAATATGAGTGATGAACTCAAAGCCAAAATTAATTGGTCTTGCAAATTTAATAACAGACCCTACCAGATTATTGAGGGTCACCTAAGAATTGTGGAACATACAAATCTAGCGTATGTTGAGCCACACAAAGTAATTATTGGAGATACATTATATTTATTCTTCAATGAACAAAAACATTTTTATATTGGGAATTTAAAGAAAAAAATCCCTATTGCTGATTTATCAGAATACATAGCAAGGCATTAATTGAGAGTTTATATACTCCCATAATATTGGTTTATTTTGTCGTGTAAATAATCAATATAAAGTATAAGGTGTCTTGTTATGTGACACCTTTTTGGTGCCTTTCATTAAAAGAAAAGGAGGAAAAATTATGAATAATTATAAAAATACGGTAGAAGAAATCATATTAAAGGAAATAATATATACTGAAAACGTGTGAGTACGTACTCACATATTTTGTCCAGCAAGCACTGAATTTATACTCCCGTACAAATTCGTATATGGAAATTCCCATACCCTTAATGTTTAGAAAGGAGACTTTAAATTATGAGAATAAGAAATAATAAAGTTAATGTATTTTTAAGTGATGATGAGAAATTTATTTTAAAAAGAGACTCTTCAAAATTAAATTTATCTCAGTCTGAATATATTAGAAATTTAATTGTAGGATATGAAATTAAAATTCCAGAAGTTAAAAAAGAACCAAAGTCTAAAAAAGAAGAATATATTATGGAGAATGTTGCTAAGGCACTAGAAGAAAATATTGAATGTTTAATGAAAGTAAAAAATAAATTTCATTATCTTGGATATTTTGAAGATGAACGTGCAATTGGAACTAAAATTGAATATTTAAAATTACAAAATACTACACTAAAAAAACATATGCCCAATATTGAAAATGATAAAGACAATGCAAACTAAGCATTGTCTTTATATGTTAATTATTTTATTAATGATAAAATTAAAACACAAATAAATATGCCTAATATCATTAAATATTTTTTATAAGTTATTTTTTCTTTTAAAATAAATCTTGAAGATAAAATTGTTACTACAATAGAACTTGTGCTAATTACAGAGATTATAGAAACATTTCCATCTAATAATGCAAATCTGTTAAATATTGAAGATGATGCATCTAATAATGCTTGTAATATAAAAAATTTCTTAGCATTAATTTTTCTAATATCTAGGTAATTCCAGTTTTTTGTAAATAAACAATATATAAATAAACCAATAATAATTATAACTGCATAATTAAAAACTACATATATTGGATTTTGATATTCAGTAACATATATTTTATTTAAAAAATTAGAAATACCATTAAATAATACAAAACCATAAGAATACATAATTGCTTTTTGTTCTAACTTTTTATCTATTTGATTTTTTGAATCAGTCTTATTTTTAGCAACCATAATAGATAAAATTACTAATATAGTAGAAACAAATAATTGTAATAGTGTACAATTTTCTTTTAATACTATAATACCCAATAAAAATGTAACAACTACTTTTGCCTTAGAAATAGATGATGTAATTGCTACTTTTCCATACTTAGTAGCTGAAATCATACAATAAAATCCTATTGACTGCATTAAAATCCCTGGGAACATATTTATCATATCAGCAACATTTAATTTTGTTATAAACTCTGGATTAGTTATCATACTAACTACAATCATAATTAAATGATATGATAATAACCCCATTAATGCAATTCTTTTTGGCTCATTATTTGAACACTTCTTTAAAGCAACTGCTGTAAAACCACCAATGATGGTTGATAATAAACACCAATATAACCACATATATTTTTTCTCCTAATTTTCGTATATATCATCATTTATTTTTAATATCATTCTTCTGTAATGAGTTTTAAATCCTAATCTTTCATATAAATCTCTAGCAATGTTTTCTCCAATTACTTCTAACGATAAATCTTTATTTTGAACTTTTGCTAATTCTATTATTTGGTTTAATGCAATAGTGCCAATTCCATTATTTCTATATTTTTCATCTATAAAAAATCTATATAAATATATTTCTTTTTCATAATTTTTAATCCCAATAAATCCAACCATCTTATTGTTATATAAGATTTTATAATATTCTTCATTTTCTTTAAATTTTAATTCTTCTGGTTTTATTATTCTTAATTGGTATATTGGATCTACTGTATTATGATGTTGCCATTCTTTTATAATCCATTCTCTAAAAAAATCATTATTATCTTTTTCTAATTTAACTTCTATCTTTTTCATTTAAACCATTCCTTAATTTATATATTTTACAAATGCTTTATCTACGTTTTCATCATATCCTAATTTATTATATAATTTATGTGCTTCTTTTCTTTGAACTCCACTAAATAACCAAATACGGCTTACATCTTCATAACTTTTTACAATTTCTTCTGCTTTAATCATTAATTTAGTTGCTATTCCTGATTTCCTGTATTCTTCAAAAACAGCTAAATTCCAAATGGTTGCTTCTTTTCCGGATGGCATTGTTAAAATATTTAAAGTTACAGTTCCAACTAAATTATTTTCTATATAATATCCTAATACATAAATATCGCTGTTATTTTTAGATACTTCATAAAATCTTTCCGCTTTTGAATTGCTTGTATTACTATTAAAAACTTGTTTCATAATTTTTTGTAATTGTTCTAAATCTTTTTCTTGTATTTCAGCTATTATATTATTTCTATTCATATTTATTGCCTCCCTTTTTAATAAATAAAAAGTATCATAATTTTAATGATATAAATCCATTATAATAATAACATATTTTGATATTTTTTTCCATACTCCCTTGAAAATATCTAAGAAAATGATATAATGAACTTATCAGAGAGATTTAATCAAATCTTATAGTCTTAATTTCGTAAACGTGTATAGTTAAGGCTCCATAATGCGTCTTGGTCGAACTACTTAAAAGTGGATCTAGGTCAAGTTTTTAGACACATTTTTCTACGAATTTATATATATTTTTCAAGCTTCGCTTGTGAGTTGTTATAAATATTAAAGAAGATCTTTAACATTTATAACAACTTTTATATTTATGCTACACCTTCTATATACTCTTTATATTTTTGATTTGGTGTTTTATAATCAAGACTGCCATGTATTCTTGTATTATTATACCAACCTTCTATAAATTCAAATATAGCTAATCTAGCTTCTTTAAATGTTTCATACGTATTTACATTTACTTCTTCTTTCTTTAATATGGCATTGAAGCTTTCCATACTTGCATTATCATATGGATAACCTTTTTGGCTATATGAATGTTTTACATTTTTGTTCAATAATAAATTCTCATATTCATTTGATGTATATTGACTTCCTAAATCTGAATGAAATATCATTCCATTTTTTACTTTTCTTTCTTCTTGAGCTTTTTCAAATGCATCTATTACTAACTGTTCTGTCATATTAATTCCATATGACCATCCTATTATCTTTAAATCAAATAAATCCATTACTATTGCTAAATATGTCCATCCTGTTTCTTTGGTATAAATATATGTTATATCTCCAACCCATTTTTCACTTGGTTTTGTTGCTTTAAAATCTTGTTCAAGTAAATTTTCTTTATTTTTATCATCTACTTTTTTACTACCACTATGATTAAATTTTTTTACAATAATGCTTCTTAATCCAAGTTCTCTCATCCTTCTAGCTACTCTTTTTGACTCACTTTTATGCCTTGACTATTTATAACTTTTGTGATTTTGGGCGAACCATATCTTTTCTTAGATTTTTCAAATTCTTCTTTAATTTTCTTATCTAATTCAATATTTGCAGTTTTATAACTATTTTTTCTATTCTGTTTATGGTAATAATATACAGAATGATGTAAATTTACAACTTTGCACAACATTCTTATATCATACATATTTTTCATTTCATCTATAAATTTTATTTTATCTTCTGTTGTCTTGAGAATATGGCTAGTGCTTTTTTTAGTATTTCATTTTCTGTTTTTATTTCTTGATTTTCCTTTTTTAGTTTTAATATTTCATCATTATTTGTTGTTTCTCCTGTTGATATTTTTTGTGTTCCATATTTTTTTATCCATGCTCTTACATTTCCTTCTGATGTGCCATATTCTCTAGCTAATTCAGATTTATTCTTATTTCCATTTTCATACAATTCTACAATTGTTTTTTTAAATTCTTCAGTATATGTTTTCATATTTTAGACACTCCTTTTACATTTACATAATATTATATCATCTTTTTGTCGATTCGTAAAATTTTGTGTCTATATATCTATACTAACACCAATTTATATGAATTTGAAAAAGCAAGACTAGAATATAATAACAAACAAACTCGTGAAGATAGAAAAATTGAAGATTATTTCAAAAAAGTATGCGATTCACAAAATGATATAGCTTGTGAAATCATAATAGAACTTGGAGATATGGATTTTTGGAATGACAAAAAACAGGAATATAGATTAAAAATGATTGATGTATATAATGAACAGATAAAGGATTTAACTAAAATTGTACCAGAGTTTAAAATTGCAAATGCAACAATACATTTTGATGAAAGTGCGCCACGAGCGTATAATCAAGTAGCATAGTACTTGAAAATACAATAAATTGTATAGATGATGGTAGTAGGTCTACCGAAAACGCCATACAGGTGGAGTTTTCAAACCACTCTAAGCTGCTGTATTCAAAAGGTATGGTAGTGAGCGTTAGAGAAAAGGCAACAATTAAGTTGTCAGGTGTGTATTAAGGAGATGAATGACCATATGAACCACTTAGAAAACATCGAAAAGTGTAGATTTCATCAAAACTAGGAGGTTTTCGTTAGCCTAGGATAAATTTAGAGGAAACCTGTTTACTGTCTAAATGGTGAACGGTGTAGAGGTGGCATGAACTTAATATAGGCGTCTATATGAAACGTGGGAACCTACGGGTTAATGATAAGGGAGTATATCAAATGGCAGAAACCATAAGATAAGAGTACCAATGTAACCATAGGGGCAGATTAAGCCGTAGTAGTGATGAAATTCTTGTAATGAGAATGGAGCGAAGGGCTTAAAGTTATTAGTTTAAGCAAATAAGTCAACTTTGAAAGGAGGAGGAACTTATGAAAGAAACAAAACCATTTAAAATTTCAAAGCAAGCAGTTAAAATAGCTTTTGAAAGAGTAAAAGCAAACAGAGGAGCATATGGAGTAGATGAGCAATCTATCGCAGATTTTGAAACAAATTTGAAAGATAACTTGTACAAAATATGGAATAGAATGTCATCTGGAACATACTTTCCAAAACCAGTAAAAGCAGTAGCAATACCTAAAAAGAGTGGTGGAACTAGAATACTAGGAATACCAACAGTCGAAGATAGAGTTGCTCAAATGGTTGCAAAAATTTATTTTGAACCAAATGTAGAGAAAATATTTTATGAAGATTCGTATGGATATAGACCAAATAAATCAGCAATAGATGCAGTAGGAGTGTTAAGAGAAAGATGCTGGAAGAAAGATTGGGTAGTAGATTTTGATATAACAGGTTTATTTGATAATATTAGACACGACTACTTAATAGAAATGGTTAAAAGACATACAAATGAACAATGGATAATTCTTTACATAGAAAGATGGTTAAAAACACCATTTAAAATGCAAGATGGAACAATAGTAGAAAGAAAAGCAGGAACACCGCAAGGACGGAGTAATAAGTCCAGTATTAGTAAATTTATTTCTACACTATGCATTTGATGATTTTATGAGTAAAGAATTTCCTAATATACCTTGGGTACGTTATGCAGATGATGGTTGTTTAAATTGTGTATCTATCAAACAAGCAAAATATATAATAAAGGTATTAGATAAAAGATTTAAAACATTTGGACTAGAACTAAATTTATTTAAAACAAAAATTGTATATTGCAAGGATAGTGATAGAAAAGGAAATTATGAAAATATAAGTTTTGATTTTCTAGGGTATACATTTAAGCCTAGACATGTAGTAGCTAAAAATGGGAAAAGATTTACAGGATTTCTACCAGCAATAAGTGATAAAGCAAAGAAATCAATTAGACTAGAAGTTAGAAACTGGAAAATGCAAAGAAAAGTGGATAAAAGTATAAAGGATATAGCAAATATGTTTAATAGTAAAATACAAGGCTGGATAAATTATTATTCGCACTACTATAAATCAGAAATGTATGGAATATTAAGGTATATAAACAAATGCATTATTAAATGGGTAAGAAGGAAATATAAGTTTAATTCAACTAGAAAATCTGTAAACTGGTTAAAGAAGATTATTCAAAGGGAGCCAAATTTGTTTGCACACTGGAAAAGTGAGAAATTTGTAATGGCAATATAACTGGGAGCTGTATGAAGTGAGAGCTTCACGTACAGTTCTGAGAGAAGCTTGAGGGGAGGTTCCTCAGGCTTACTTACTCATCTCCTCATATGCACATTGTAGGTGTACCTATAATAGAAAATTGTACTAGAGGAATGAAAAAACAGGTTGGTAAATCACAACTATTTACAAAAGAATCGTTAACTAAAATTCAAGATAAAATGAGAAATGCTTGTATTAAGTCTTTTAATAAATTTTATAGTATGGATATTAAATTAAAAGAAAAGCAAAAAGGCAGAAATCAAGATATAAATGTTAAAGATATGAGTAATTATACAAATATAAAAAAACAACTTGCTGAAAAAGAGAAAAAACTTGATAAAGCTAATAAACAAACTAACAAACTTGATAATACGACAAAAGATATAAATCAAATATTAGATAATTTAAAACCTGCTAAGTTTAATAAAAATAATATGGTTATTTCAAACGAAGATGTCGAGAAAATCAAAAACTTTACCCAAGATGTAAAAGATACTACTAAAACAGTTAGAAGCGTTAATGACTTAAATATAGCTATTAGAGATTTTGAGCATAGTGCTTTTGAAATAGAAAAAGAAAATCATTCACTTAAAAATAAAATAGAAGAAAAAGATAAAGAAATTTATAATTTAAAAGGTGAATTATCTGCTAAAGATAAAATTATTGGTAAATTACGAGAAGAAAAAGAAAGCATAAAGGCTCAATTATACAAATTTAAAGAATTTTGGCATAGCATTATGGGACATTTTCACAAAAGAATTTGTTATGATAAAGATAATAATTATAAAATTGTTAGTGATGACTTATATAAAAATGGAATATTTACTGACGATGAAAACGAAATTACAAATGATATTAGAAGAAAAGTAAAACCTAAAGAAGATATAGAACAAACTAAAAATAAAAAGAAAAATAATTTTGAATTAAAGTAAAGGAGCTAAACTTATGTAAGAAGATAAAGTTAAAAATGTAATAGATATAATTAAAAATATGGATAAAAAAGATAAATTAAGATTAGGAATATGCTTAACTACAAGTGATTGGAGTAATATTTTATATAATAAAACTGAAATGTATGAGAAGTTTGATACTATGTTAAAAGAAGTTGACGAAGAGTATAGAACTACTTTAATAAATTTTGCTAAATATAAACTTGTAATGTTTACAATGGCTAAAATAATGGAAATAGAACAAGCTGGAAGAAATAAAGTTGCACTATATTTGTTTAACACTTTATAAGATAAAAATAGCTATACTTTAAGAAAATTTGCTATTTTTATTGAAAAATTATGTAAAATATGATAATATATAATACGATACACTAGATTGCTGTGTCATAATTCTCTTTTTTCACTAAATAGTGAGAGAAATATTTTCTCTAGCTTTTAGTTTTACATATAGTAGGTTATTAACAACAAAGCTATTTAAGGAGGAAAATACTATGCTTGAAAAAATTTTAACAAAGCTCGTGCAAATGGCAAATCCTGAACGGGATGTGAGTGTAGAAAAAATTGGTAAACATTTTTTTATGCACGCACACGATACTACTGGATGCAATAATTATCTGTTAGAAGGACAGTATAGCTATGATGAAGTTGTAGCTCTGAATAAGCTAACAGCTGACAAGACAGGAAAATATCATTGTGGTTTCGGCTTTTGCAAAGAAATTGGGCCTGTTGCATTTATAGGCGTGTGCAATCCACATTTTTGTACTAATTCTGGATACTTTCAATATAATGTTCACGAATATGGTACATCACGTGATGATAGTGAATATTATTGGAAAGTGTACTCTGATGAGGTTGCAAGGAAAATTGGAAACTATACAGTTTATGGATTTTTTGGAATCGAAGCTGTGGCAACCAAGGCTCCTATTGCAAAAATGCGGTATATCTATGACTCAAGGTACAAGTGCAAGAAAGATATGGGGAACAATGAGGAAAAGACCATTATCGAAATGGATCTTAAGCTTTCTGGCACATATAGTTTTGATGAAGCTCGTTTACTTGCAACTGGTACAACCAAGGACAAGGATGGATTTTCAGGTGAAGAACACCCTATCCAGTTTGCTGTTGTAGGTGACAATCAGTATGTTGGAATTATTAATCTTTGGAAGCATGAGAACGATCTTTATTTCAGAGATGTATGGGAATACGGCTGTGATGAACCTGAACTTCAAAGCATTCGCTTTCTTTCAAAAGAGGAAGCAATGAAAATAGATATTTTCTCGTTGTACGTTTATATTTGTCCATACAGCTTAAAAACAAAGAAGTATCCTATTGAAAAACAGGACAGAACTTTTGATAGGCGTTTCAAATTCCAGTTACCTGATGGTACAGACTATCGTTTAGCTTAAAACAATTTTCAAGTAAACAAAAAGAAATCAGTGAGTTATGCTATAACTTGCTGATTTCTTTTATATAAAGTATAATTTTTTAAATAATATTGAAATTTTTGCATAAAATATATATATAATTGTTGACAAAGAATTCTTTTAATGTTACAATTATTATACCAGAAGGAGATAACCTTTGTTCGGTGTACAGACAACGTTAGATTGAAAAATTAAGTGTAGTTTGAATACACCTACTTGTCTGGAAGAAGTCAGTCAGCTGACTTCTTTTTTTATGGTAAATAGATAGATGTATTTAAAAAATTTGTCTTTTTTCTGTAAATCGTAAAATTTTGATTTTGTAAATAATTATAATAACAATGCCTAACTTCTCCAACTAACAAGTCAGCTGCTTGTACAGGATAGTTGTAATAAGAATTTTTATATCTTACTTTAACAGAAACAGAAGAAAGAATTGGTGGGAAGCTAATTCCATAATCATAATTTAAAACTCCAAATTGTAATTCTTCTCTTATACTACTTTCTAAATCATAATATCCATTAGATACTGTTGATTGTTCATCTAAATTTAAAATAAGTCTAACAGGACTATTTGGATCTATTCTATTTTGAGATATTAAATTTTCAATAATTCTCTTTACTTCTCTTTTTATAATGTAATCTTTAAATCTACCTTTAGATGCTTTATTGTCAAATATATAATCCTTAACTTTATGATTAGATACCACAGCTACAGAAGTATCATATTTTTTAATAAAATTTAATAATCTTCTTCTATCTGAAGGTTTTAACATATTTGATTTTAATTCTGGACAAACATATTTACAATTTTGATGGTTATGAGTTAAACAAAAATTACTTTGTATATTATTGTCTTTTCTAAAATCCAAACAATATTTAGGCTTTATTAAATCAACTAGAGCTTTATATTGTCTAGCAAAGTTTTCTTGCTCTGTTAAAGATAAAAAGAACACTCCACCATATACAAAAACCAATTCTTCTGGTTCTCCTTTTACTAATCTTCCAGAATCATCCATATTTATATAAATATATTGCACGTTATCTTCATTCATATATTGCTCCTTAAACTAATGTTTTTTACAAATATATTATATATTGCATTAGTATTTTTTTCAACAAATTTCGAATATTTCTTTTAAAAGTATTGATAAAATAGAGAGATTATATTAAAATGAAAATAATAAATCGAATTATATAAAAAGAGCATTACATTGTAGTTATATTTTTTTCGCATACCTGCTCCGTAATCGCTCCATTTGAAATCAACTTACGGACTTAAAAGTTCGTAAGTTTTTATTTTATATAAAACTTTAAAAGTTCTCTTTCTAGAAAGGAGGACTTTTTTCATGCTTGAATTTAAAGTAATTGAAAAACTAAAAACTAATAAAGATTTAACCGACATCTTAAAAGACTTTAAATACAAGGTTAAATTAGGACAAATAAAAACTATATTGCACACCAATCTACAAGTAATAATACCTACTGAATACAAAATTACATATCCTACTACTCTTACAATACTTGAATACAAAGTTAATGAAATATCAAATAAGCCTTTTTATATTAAAGAGCATAATCAAAAGTATAATTTTAAAGAAATTGCGCAATTTTTGAAAAAATTTTAATTTTAGACTATACATTTTGCTTATTTGTGAGGAAACATATGAGAAGTATTTTAATATTTCTCGAATTTTAATGAAAGGAGGAAAACTATGAGATGTGGTGTTTATGTAAGAGTATCTACTGACGACCAAAGAGATAATGGTTATTCTATTGATTCACAACTTAGAATGATTAAAGAATATTGTGAAAAGAATGAATATGATATTGTTGATGTTTATAATGATGCTGGACATTCTGGAAAAGATTTAATGAGACCCGAAATGCAAAGATTACTAAAAGATATTAAATCTAAAAAAATTGATAAGTTAGTTGCAATTAAAGTTGATAGACTTACTCGTAATAATTATGATGGTTTTTGGCTACTTAATTATTGTGAGGAACATGATGTAAAAATAGAACTAATACTAGAACCTTATGATGTGTCTACTGCTAATGGTGAAATGATTTTTGGGATGAATTTAGTATTTGGCCAAAGAGAAAGAAAAGAGATTGGTGCAAGAACTAAACGTGCTATGGAAGAAATGGCATTAGAACGTATTCATCCTAGTAAAGCACCTTATGGCTATGTTAGAAATAAGGAAACTGGTCATTTAGAAGTAGAACCTATTGAAGCAGAAGTTGTAAAAGAAATATTTGAATTATGCAAACAAGGCAATTCTACAAGAGGTATTGCTACTATTATGAAAGATAATAATGCTTATTTAAAGCAAGGAAAATGGAA
>ERZ791859.172-NODE-172-length-55203-cov-24.544009_pt1 | contig 55203 bp, 54 predicted proteins | sample MGYA00509943_ERZ791859 | MGnify/ENA primary metagenome ERZ791859 (study PRJEB30046, sample SAMN00792065) | human gut metagenome | study: EMG produced TPA metagenomics assembly of the A metagenome-wide association study of gut microbiota in type 2... | reverse complement strand
AATATAACTTTTTCCTGCTTCAAGATTTTGGTCTTTACCGTAATCAGGACTGTATTTCCCGACAGGCATATCACTTAAAACAAAAGCATTGCATTTTCTTCCAGCTACTACCTTATCAGTCATAGCAGTATTTAAAGCCGTGGCAGCCATACTTACTACAGTTCCTAGTAATCCTCCACCCGCATTCACACTTGTGTCTACATTAATCAATCCTTCTCTATGATAAAGCGTTTCTCCCGTAGAAGTAGAACGTAAAATATATTCTACCCCAACAGTTAGCTTTCCTGTCACAGTTTTCCGACTCCAGGATTTGATAATAGTAAACATCGCCGCATCTGCTCCCAATACTTTCTTGAAAATATTTATATCATTCTCCAAGAACATTTCACTGTCATATGCACTTTCCGTTTGAAACATCTCCATTGTCAGATAAGGTGAATACACATAATAGCCTTTTTCACAAAGCGGCATATACATCGTTGTATAAAAGAAATCTTTTGCCTCTACCGCATTGGTCTGGTTGATAGGAGGCATCACGACGATAGAAACAGGCTTTTCTTCATATAACTTAGCATACTGTTTTCCACGTGTAATACTTTCTGCACACGAAGACAATAGTATAATTGCCAATGCAACAATCAAATAATTCTTCATTTTTCGAGCTGTTTAATGATTCTTGAAATATATGTTTCTGATTCCGGATAGGCCTTTATCTCTTCCTTCAAAAAAGACAATCCTTCCTCTTTCTTTCCAGTACGATATAGCATATATCCGTACTCTGCATACAGTCCAGGGGGAACAACCCCTCTAGCACCTTTTTGCTTGTCAATCATTTTTTGATATTGCTCCAGAACTTTTACCTGAAGTTCTTCCGTACTCTTCTTGCTGTACTGATAAGTAATATCCTCATAATTATACCATGAATACAATGGCTTCACAGTACTACAAGAAGCAAAAGCAAATATACAAACACCTATAAATAAAACTTTTTTTATCATGGCAGTGTAATTATTTTAGTTTCCTGAGTAGATACAAATATTTCTTTACTATAAATCACTTTTCCATTATAGGTCACATTAATTTTTCTTCGTCCGGTAGAAACCGCATACGATGTACCCTTTCTATTAGCATTCTTAGCTTTTACCACCTTTGCTTCAAAAGGTTTCTTACCGTCTAACATAACGGTCACTTCCTTTCCTGCATATTCACCCGGACTAGTAAAAAGCAGATAAGCCATATCTTCCTTTCCACTTTCCTGAGCCACAGGATAATGGGCTTTGCATCCACACAACAATGCCACCAGCCCAATAATCATCCATAATCTTGCTTTCATAATTACTTAGATTCTTCAATATAATATTCACTTAATTTTGCAGTATCAATTGTAGTAGTAGTGGAAACTTCCACAAAAGAATACTCAGTCTCGGGAGTATCACCTCCTGTAGAAATCACCTTTACTGTCCCAACTTTCTTTCCTGGCAATTCAATCATCAAGCCAGTCTGAGGGTTTTTCACTTTTTTCCCTTTCGACTTGATACTAAACACATCCCCTTCTGCTATGCCTTGGCTTTTTCCACCTGCTATCAGCACAGCATCGGCATCATAAGAAAGGAAGTAAGTTCTCCAAGGTTTATCCGTACATTTATTAATAATATTCTCCACTAACTGACCAATAGCCTCAGAAATGGCCTTATCACTCAAAGTGGCATCAAAGTCGGCACGGCCACCGACACCCATAGTAGTTTTAGTAGTCAAATCAGCCGAACCTTTCGCTTCATCTGAATAAATTATCAAGCCTGTAGATACATCTACTAGACGAATAGCTACAGCTGCCTCCACGGTTTGTGTTTTTGTGGTTGTAAAAACGCCCGATTTCCCGGTATTCTTCCGGCCGAACTCTGTGATAGAGCCAATAATCATATAATCGGCACCAATCGTGGACAAGCCATTCTCGCCTTTCTGTGCTTCTTCAAGCAAAGTAGACAAGTCACTTCGTTCCAGCAAGAGGAATTTTCCAGAAGCAGCCAGCTTGGCTGAAAGAATATCCAATGCCTGCTTACCCATCGGGTCATTTTCCTTGTCATAAAATATTCCCTTCGCATATTGCGTCTCATTAGAAAAACGCCCGATAGCTACTTTTCGCTTAATTACTTTTTCACTAGTAGGTGCTTGCGAATTCTGTGGTGTCTCCACCACTTCTACTTTTCTTTGCGCATAACTCATGTCAACCAACAAGCATGCACATGCAGCAAACAAACAAAATCTTTTCATCATCATATCTTGTGTATTTTAATATATAAACAATTTATCCGCACAAATATAGACATTTTTACATAAAATAACATGTCAATCTATAAAATATATTTACAAAAAAGCTCCGGGGATTTTCTACAAATTATCCCCGGAGCTTTTTTATGAATTCAATAAAATTAGCTTACAAGCTTTCTTCAATCACAGCCTGCGCCGCAGCCAGTCTTGCGATAGGCACGCGGAACGGTGAGCAGCTCACGTAATCCAGACCTACCTTGTGGCAGAACTTCACGGACATCGGTTCACCACCGTGTTCACCGCAGATACCGCATTTCAATTCCGGACGTACAGAACGGCCTTTGGCTACTGCCATTTCGATGAGCTGGCCCACACCGTTCTGGTCGAGTACCTGGAACGGGTCTACCTTCAGGATCTTCTTTTCCAGGTAAACCGGCAAGAAGGAAGCGATATCATCGCGAGAGTAACCGAAGGTCATCTGAGTCAGGTCGTTTGTACCGAATGAGAAGTATTCGGCATGTGAAGCGATGCGGTCGGCAGTCAGGGCAGCACGCGGCACTTCAATCATGGTTCCCACCTTGAACGGGATTTCCACGCCTTCTTCCTTGAACAGTTTGGCAGCAGTTTCACGGATCACCTTTTCCTGTGCTTCGAATTCATACAGGATACCAATCAGCGGCACCATGATTTCAGGATGCGGGTCGTAACCTTCCTTCTTCAGCTCACAGGCAGCACCCAGGATGGCACGAGTCTGCATTTCGGTGATTTCCGGATACGTATTTCCCAGACGGCAACCACGGTGACCCAGCATCGGGTTGTGTTCGCACAGACTTTCCACGCGCTGGCGGATATAATCTACGGTCACACCCATGGCCTGTGCCATTTCTTCCTGACCTTTCAAATCGTGCGGAACGAATTCATGCAACGGCGGGTCGAGCAGACGTACGTTGACAGGCAGTCCGTCCATGGTCTTGAAGATTTCCTTGAAGTCGGCTTTCTGGTAAGGCAACAGTTTGTCGAGGGCTTTCTTGCGGCCTTCTACGTCCTTGGCCAGAATCATTTCACGCATAGCCACAATCTTTTCATCGTCGAAGAACATGTGTTCCGTACGGCACAGACCGATACCTACGGCACCGAAGCCACGGGCATCCTGTGCGTTGCGCGGCGTGTCGGCATTGGTGCGGACTTTCAGACGGGCATATTTGTCGCAGAGTTCCATCAGTTCGGCAAAGTTACCCGACAGTTTGGCCGGCTGAGTCGGAATTTCTCCGGCATATACATATCCGTTGGTTCCGTTGATGGAGATGTAGTCACCTTCTTTCAGTACGACTCCGTCAATTTCCACCGTACGGGTCTTGTAGTCTACGTTGATGGCTCCGGCTCCTGATACACAGCACTTACCCATTCCGCGGGCTACTACGGCTGCGTGTGAAGTCATACCTCCACGGGCGGTCAGGATACCTTCGGCAGCCTGCATACCGGCCAGGTCTTCCGGAGAAGTTTCAATACGTACCAGTACCACGCGATGGCCGTTGGTATGCCATTCAGCAGCATCTTCGGCGAAGAAGACGATGCGTCCGCAGGCAGCACCCGGAGAAGCCGGCAAACCACGTGTCAGCACGCGGGCACGTCCCAGTTCTTCCTTGTCGAATACCGGATGCAGCAGCTCGTCCAGCTTGTTGGGTTCGCAGCGCATCAAAGCGGTCTTTTCGTCAATCATGCCCTGATGCAACATTTCCATGGCGATGCGCACCATAGCGGCACCTGTACGCTTACCGTTACGGGTCTGGAGGAACCAGAGTTTGCCTTCCTGCACGGTAAATTCCATGTCCTGCATATCGTGGTAGTGATTTTCCAGTTTGGTCTGGAGTTCATCGAGTTCCTTGTAGATTTCCGGCATGGCTTCTTCCATAGAAGGATATTTGGCCACACGTTCTGCTTCCGAGATACCCTGCAGTTCGGCCCAGCGCTGAGAACCAATTTTGGTAATCTGCTGCGGAGTACGGATACCGGCTACTACGTCTTCACCCTGCGCATTGATCAGGTATTCACCGTTGAACAGGTCTTCACCGGTAGCGGCGTCGCGTGAGAAGCATACACCCGTAGCCGAAGTCTCACCCATGTTACCGAATACCATGGCCTGTACGTTCACGGCTGTTCCCCACTCTGCCGGAATACCTTCCATCTTACGGTAAAGGATGGCGCGTTCATTCATCCATGAATCGAATACGGCACAGATGGCGCCCCACAACTGTTCGTAGGCACATGACGGGAATTCCTGTCCGGTCTGTTTCTTCACGGCTTCCTTGAAGCGGACTACCAGTGTCTTCAGGTCGTCCACGTCGAGTTCGTTGTCCAGACGTACGCCCTTGGCTTTCTTCACTTCTTCAATGATGGCTTCAAACGGGTCGATGTCTTCCTTGTTCACGGGTTTCATGCCCAGCACCACGTCGCCGTACATCTGTACGAAGCGGCGGTAAGAGTCCCACGCAAAGCGAGGGTTGTTAGTCTTGCGAGCCAGTCCTTCTACTACTTCATCGTTCAGACCCAGGTTCAGAATGGTGTCCATCATCCCCGGCATGGACGCTCTGGCACCCGAACGTACGGAAACGAGCAACGGATTTTCCACATCGCCGAACTTCGACTTCATCAGGGCTTCTACTCCCTTGATGGATTTTTCCACGTCGTCTTTCAGCAGCGCAACCACTGCTTCTTTTCCTTTTTCAAAATATTCGTTGCAGACTTCGGTTGTTATGGTGAATCCGGGAGGTACAGGCACCCCGATCAGGTTCATCTCGGCCAGGTTTGCGCCCTTGCCACCCAGAAGATTTCTCATGTCAGCTTTTCCTTCAGCTTGTCCGTTTCCAAAAGTATAGACTCTTTTCTTTTCCATGTTTTCTTATATTTGATAAGGTTCAATAATGTTTTTCGTTGGTCAACCGCTGGCAAATCTATATATATTTTATTGAATCCCAAATTTTGTGAAGATATTTTTCGACATATTTTGCAACATAGAGTTTGCAAAATGAACTTCTTCGAAAAACATGGAAGAATGTCAGGAAAAATGTATAAATTTGCTCCCAAATTGGTTTTATTGAAAAGAACGTGGCAAGAAAGAAAAAAGAACTGCCTTTACTGGAGAAGGTAACGATAACAGACGTAGCCGCAGAAGGAAAAGCCGTGGCTAAAGTGAACGAGTTGGTAATATTTGTCCCGTATGTAGTGCCGGGCGACGTAGTCGATTTACAGGTGAAGCGCAAGAAGAACCATTACGCCGAAGCGGTGGCGGTAAAGTTCCATGAGAAATCACCCCTGCGCACGGAGCCGTTCTGCAGTCACTTCGGAGTGTGCGGAGGATGCAAATGGCAATGTCTTTCTTACGAGGAACAGCTCAAGTACAAGCAGAAACAAGTGTTCGACAACCTCACCCGCATCGGGAAGGTGGAACTGCCGGAATTCCGTCCTATCTTAGGCTCGGAAAAGACCCGCTTTTACCGTAACAAGCTGGAGTTTACATTCTCCAACAAGCGCTGGCTTACGGAAGAGGAGGTGAAGCAGGATGTGAAATACGACCAGATGAATGCCGTGGGATTCCATATTCCGGGGGCGTTCGACAAGGTGCTGGCCATCGACAAGTGCTGGTTGCAGGACGACATTTCCAACCAGATTCGCAATGCCGTACGCGACTATGCCTACGCGCACAACTTCCCGTTCTTCGACTTGCGCACGCAGGAAGGACTTCTTCGTAACATCATGATCCGTACCTCGTCTACGGGCGAACTGATGGTGGTGCTGCAGTGCAAGGTGACCGACGACGAAGGCCGCCGCAAGATGGAAGAGATTCTGCAGTTCATGGCCGACAGCTTCCCGCAGATTACTTCGCTCATGTATGTCATCAACAACAAGTGCAACGATACCATCGGCGACCTCGACGTGGAGGTGTTCAAGGGCAACGACCATATCTTCGAAGATATGGAGGGACTGCGCTTCAAGGTGGGACCGAAATCGTTCTACCAGACGAACTCTGAACAGGCCTATAATCTATATAAGGTAGCACGCGAGTTTGCCGGACTTACGGGCAACGAGCTGGTGTACGACCTCTACACGGGTACAGGTACCATCGCCAACTTCGTGGCACGCCAGGCACGCAAGGTGGTGGGCATCGAATATGTGCCCGAAGCCATCGAGGATGCCAAGGTGAACTCGGCCCTGAACGGCATCGACAACACGCTGTTTTATGCGGGCGACATGAAGGACATCCTTACCAACGACTTCATTGCAGAGCACGGACGTCCGGATGTCATCATCACCGACCCTCCCCGCGCTGGTATGCACAATGACGTAATCGACGTGATACTGGCTGCCGAGCCGAAACGCATCGTCTACGTGAGCTGCAACCCGGCCACACAGGCACGCGACCTCCAGCTGCTCGACGGCAAGTACAAGGTGACTGCCGTACAGCCTGTCGACATGTTCCCTCACACGCATCACGTGGAAAATGTCGTGCAACTGGAAAGACGCTAAACACTCTCCCCTATCTTCTAACTTTTAACTGACGCAACAAAGTGGCAAGAAATAACTCTGGCAACAACGGCCGACGCCCTATCCCGCGTGCCGCAGCCAAATATACAATCTATCCGGTCAATGAACCGGCGGAACTGATGGAGTTCCTCATGAAGAAGATGGACGGCATCAGCCGCACGCGCGTAAAAGCCTTGCTGGCCAACCGTGTGGTGCTGGTGGACAACAACATCCAGACGCAGTACAACTTTCCCCTGAAGCCGGGCATGAAGGTGCAGGTGAGCCGTGAAAAGAACAAGCACGAGTTCCGCCACCCCATGCTGAAGATTCTCTACGAGGATGCCTATCTCATCGTGGTGGAGAAGAAGGAAGGACTGCTGTCCGTGGCTACCGACCATCAGAAGGAACGTACCGCACAGCACATTCTGAATGAGTACGTGAAGCGCACGCACCGCAACAACCGCATCTTCGTGGTGCACCGTCTGGACCGCGAAACCTCGGGCATCATGATGTATGCCAAGGATGAGAAGACGCAGCACACGCTCCGCGACAACTGGCACGACATCGTGTACGACCGCCGCTACGTGTCCATCGTCATGGGTGACATGGAGAAAGACCAGGGCACCGTACGCTCCTGGCTTACCGACCGCAAGCTGTACGTCAGCTCCTCGCCGGTAGACGACGGAGGCAAGCTCTCCATCACGCACTACCGCACCATCAAGCGGGCCAACGGCTATTCGCTCATGGAGCTGCAACTGGAAACGGGACGCAAGAACCAGATTCGCGTGCACATGCAGTCGCTCGGCCATCCGGTGGTGGGCGATGCACGTTACGGCTGCGAAACCGACCCGCTCGGACGTCTGGCACTCCACGCCTTCAAGCTGTGCTTCTACCACCCGCTTACGGGCGAACGGATGGAATTTGAGACTCCCTATCCTGCCCCGTTCAAGAACCTGATGCTGAGAAAATAAAAACAATATATGATAAAAAACCTGATTTTTGATTTCGGAGGGGTCATCGCCCCTATCAGCCGCGAACAGGCGGTGGAAGCGTTCCGCCAGTTAGGGGTGGCCGATGCCGACCAGCGCCTGGACAAATATCACCAGACGGGGATTTTCCAGGAACTGGAAGAAGGAAAAATTACGCCCGATGAGTTCCAGGTGAAACTGGGACAGTTGTGCGGCGGACGCACACCCAGCTGGGAGGAGACACGCCAGGCATGGCTGGGCTACTTCACCGGACTGGACGAGCGTCTGCTCGACTGCCTGAAGGAGCTGCGCAAGCGCTACAAGCTCTTCGTGCTGAGCAACACCAATCCCTACGTGATGGACTGGGCCTGCAGTCCGGCATTCTCGTCAAAGGGGAAACCGCTCAGCGACTATTTTGACAAGCTGTACCTCTCCTACCAGATTGGAGTGACCAAGCCCGACCGGCAGATTTTCGACTTCCTGATAGCCGATGCCGACATTCTTCCGTCAGAATCGCTCTTCATTGACGACGGGGCAGGCAACGTACAGGCAGCCCGCCAGCTGGGTTTCCAGACCTACTGCCCGCATAACGGTGAAGACTGGCGCGACGCGCTGACGGTACTTCTCCAAAAATCCTGAAAAAACGTCCTTGCGTTTCATTCATAACGTAAAGAGATTTTCCATACAACGTCCTTGTGTTTCAATCCGAACGCAAGGACGTTTTGCGTTAAATGCACCGGCATTCCCGATCAGCCGCAAAGGCGATACACCATCTGCCACCCCGCAGACCGATGCATTTCCCTACCCCCGATAGGGAAATTCCCCCACAGGAATAGGAAAAATCATTCGTTTGTATGATTTTTTCCGGATACCTTTGTCACATAGAGGAAAACAAACACACAAAGAGTTATGAGAACAAGGGTAAAAAAATTCATGTATATGGCGATGCTGGTCGCACTGACACTCGCCTTCCCGTCGTGTAACGTGGAAATGGAATTAGGGAACAACACCCTGGAATATCGTGAACGCACAGCGTATCTCTGCAGCTACGACTGGCAGGACGACTGGTACGACGACTACGGCTTGCACCACTTCCAGGTGCTGCGCTTCTACACCAACGGAACGGGTGAAGACTTTATCCGCATTCAGGATGCCCGCGGACGTTGGGAGGAATATACCTACACCTTTACGTGGGACTGGTACGACGCTTTCTACACCAGCATCCGGTTGAACTACGGCGGAGGTGACTACTCCTACATGGACAATATCCGCCTGGGAGAAGGACGAATGGAATGCCTGCTCGACGGTGCGGCTGTATGCTTTTACAGTTATTAAAAAATCAGTAAAGAAAAACCGCCAGATAAAGCGAACAAAACACGAAATCAGTTTGTTATAGAAATAAATCACCAAAGAATTTCATGTTTTCTTTTTTAAGATAATTAATTTTTTAGTTTATTCGTTCAAAAAAAAACGTATCCTGCCGTGAGACAGCGATACGTTTTTTTATGCAATGAACACAAGAGTTCCGCCCGTGGGGTCAGCTCATGCTGCCGCCCACGATGTCCAGCAACTCGTTGGTAATCGCCTGCTGGCGGCTCTTGTTGTAAATCAAGGTCAGTTCCTGAATCAGGTCGTTTGCATTGTCCGTGGCAATCTGCATAGCCATGGTGCGCGCGGCATGTTCCGAAGCCGTGGAGTCAAGCAGCACGGTGTACATCTTCATGCGGAGTACCTTGGGCAGCAACTCCTCCATCACCTGTTCCGGCGACGGTTCGATGAGATAATCGGCCTGCATGGCTTCCTGCTCCTCTCCCTTCTCGTCCGCATGACCGGCACTCAGGTCGAGCGGCAGATAAGTCTCCCGCGTCAATACCTGCGTAGAGGTCGACTTGAAGTGGTTGTACAGCAGTTCCACCTGCTGAATCTCACCGCTGGCAAACCGTGTCATCAGCTCGGCAGCCAGGTCGGCCGCTTCCTGATAGTTCGGTTTTCCGCTCATGTGCTGATAATCGCCGGCCGCCGTCAGTCCCTCCATCTTCTTCACCGCATCGGCCACCTTACGGCCCACCGGATAAATCAGGATGTTCTCACGGCCCACCTTCGGCTCATACTCTGCCACCACCTCGTTCAGGTGACGGATAACGTTGGCATTGAATCCGCCGCACAGACTGCTGTTGGAGGCAAACACCACCACGGCCACTTTCTTCACTTCACGTTTCACTGCAAAAGGCGATTCCACGCTCAGCTCCGCGCCCAGGAAATTACTGAGCATGCGGTGCAACCGGCGTTCGTAGGGAAGCATATTTTCAATGGCCTCCTGCGCCTTGTGCAGCTTGGAAGACGCCACCATCTTCATCGCCGAAGTAATCTTCAGCGTGCCGTGGATTGAGTTGATTCTTCCTTTAACTTCTTTCAGTGATGCCATGGGATTTATGCTTTAAATTGTTCGGCTGCGTCTGCGGCCAGTTTTTCAATGAGCGACGTAATTTCGTCGGTAATCTTTCCGGAAGCCAGCACGTCGAGCACATCCTTCTGATGGTTGGCACGCAGGTAAGTCAAGAACGCATCCTGGAAGGCACGTACCTTCGAGATAGGAATGTCGCGCATCAGTCCGTGCGTACCACAGTACAGAATGGCCACCTGTTCGCCTACCGGCATCGGTGAGTACTGAGGCTGAATCAGCAGCTGGTTGTTCTTACGTCCACGGTCGATGGCCATGGCAGTCACAGAGTCCATGTCGCTGCTGAACTTCGAGAAGGCCTCCAGTTCACGATACTGTGCCTGGTCAATCTTCAGCGTACCGGCCACTTTCTTCATACTCTTTATCTGGGCGCTACCACCTACACGCGATACAGAGATACCCACGTTGATAGCCGGACGGAAGCCCTGGTTGAACAAGTCGGTTTCCAGGAAGATCTGACCGTCGGTAATGGAAATCACGTTGGTCGGAATGTAGGCAGACACGTCGCCGGCCTGTGTTTCGATAATCGGCAGGGCGGTCAGTGAACCTCCGGCCTTTACCTTACCCTTCAGGCTGGCTGGCAGGTCGTTCATCTGTTCGGCCACTTCCTGCTGGTTGATAATCTTCGCCGCACGTTCCAGCAAACGAGAGTGCAGGTAGAAGATATCACCCGGATAAGCCTCACGTCCTGACGGACGACGCAGAATCAGTGATACTTCACGGTAGGCCACAGCCTGTTTTGACAAGTCATCGTACACCACCAGTGCATGACGGCCGGTATCACGGAAGTACTCGCCGATGGCAGCTCCGGCAAACGGAGCGAAATACTGCATGGCAGCCGGGTCGGAAGCCGTAGCAGCCACCACGATGGTATAGTCCATCGCCCCCTTCTCACGCAGTGCATTCACGATGCTGGCCACGGTAGAACCTTTCTGACCGATGGCCACGTAGATACAGTACACCGGATTTCCTGCCTCGTAGTTGGCACGCTGGTTGATGATGGTATCGATGGCGATGGCCGTCTTACCTGTCTGACGGTCGCCGATAATCAACTCACGCTGTCCGCGGCCGATAGGAATCATGGCATCGATAGCCTTCAGTCCCGTCTGCAGCGGTTCCGTTACCGGCTGACGGAAGATAACCCCCGGTGCCTTACGCTCCAGCGGCATCTCGCACAGCTCTCCGCCAATTTCGCCGCGCCCGTCCAAGGGCACACCCAGAGGGTCGATTACACGTCCCAGCATCGATTCTCCCACGTTGATGGAAGCAATGTGCTTGGTACGCTTCACAATCATCCCCTCCTTAATCTGGTCGGTCGGACCCAGGAGCACCGCTCCCACGTTGTCCTCCTCCAGATTCATCACCGTTCCCATGATACCGTTTTCAAACTGCAGCAACTCGTTGGCTTCCGCATTACGCAAACCGTAAATACGGGCCACACCGTCGCTCACCTGAAGCACGGTACCCACTTCGTCGAATTTCAGCGAGTTGTCAATCCCCTTCAACTGTTGGAGCAACACCTCTGAAACTTCGCTGGGTTTTATTGTATTTTCTGGCATAATTCTTTTTAATTAATAATTAATAATGAACAATTAAAAATGAACAGTGAATAATAGGAATCGTTTTTCATTCTTCATTCTTCATTCTTCATTCTTCATTCTTCATTATTCATTGTTTACACTATTCTCCTGTTTTTCGCGATAAACTGCTGTTTCACGCGCTTCAACTGGTTCGCCACACTGGAGTCCAGGCGGAAGCCACCCAGTTCGATGATGTATCCTCCGATCAGGCTTTTGTCCACCTTCTCTTCCAGGATTACCTCACCGTGCGTCTTCTCGGAAGCCAGTTTCTGCAAGTGTGCCACGAGCTTGGGCGAACTGACGGCAGTGGTAAGCTTTCCGATGAGGATGTGCTTGTCTTCCTGATACAGGTCGATGTACGACCACATCATGAACTGCAAGAACTTCTCCCTTCTGTCTTCCAGCACCAGGCTGAGAAAACGCGTCATCACCTGGCTTACGTCCTTTCCACCCGAAGCCTCGCAAAGCAGCTCCAGCTTCTTGCTTCTCTCCAGCACCGGATTTTCCACGGCACGCCGCAGGCCGGGCACTTCGGCAAAGTGTGCAGCCAGTGTCTTCACCTCCTTGTACACCTTGTCTTCCAGCCCTTCACCCTTCGCGTATGCCAGCAGTGCCTTCGCGAAACGTCTTGAAACGACTCCTGTATTCATGACACGTTATTTTTTAGAAGTTTCAATCATTTCATCCAGCAGACGGTCAATCAGCGCAGCCTGTTCCTTTTCATCGGCCAGCTTGTTGCGCATAATCTTCTCTGCAATGCCCACTGACAACACGGCTACCTGGCGGCGGATGTCACGGATGGCACTTTCCTTTTCCGTTTCAATCTGCTTCTTCATCTCCTCCATCAGGCGGTTGCCTTCGGCGAAGGCCTTCTCCTGAGCGTCCTTGATGATGCGGTCGCGCGTAGCAGCAGCCTCACTCAGAATGCGGTGCTGTTCTTCGCGTGCCTGTGCCAGGATTTTCTCACCCTCCACCTTCACGTTGGCCAGCTGTTCGTTGGCCTCACGCGCCGCCTTGAGCGAATTGTCAATGTATGCTTTCCGGTCCTCCACCGTCTTCAGAATCACCGGGAAGCCGTATTTCGCCAAGATGAAGAACACGACTCCGAAGGTGATGACCATCCAGAACAGCAGCCCCGGATCCGGAGTTAATAATCCCATAACTTATTGTTTTATTTTTTACAAGAACAAAGTCAACAAACAAACCACGATGGCAATCAGTGCCACACCTTCTACCAGAGCGGCAGCGATAATCATGTTCATACGCAAGTCGCCTGAAGCTTCCGGCTGGCGTGCGATACCTTCCATGGCCGAGCTACCAATTTTACCGATACCGATACCGGCACCCAAAACTGCAATACCTGCACCGATAGCGGCGCCCAACTTACTAATACCTACACCTGCAGCTGCCTGCAATAAAACTGACAATAACATAATTTTCTTGTTTTAAAAGGTTATACTTTAATTTTCTTTGAATCAATTATTTTTCGGCATGTTCCTTCACCTGCGACAGACCGATAAACACGGCCGACAGCATCGTGAAGACGTATGCCTGGATGAATGCCACCAGAATTTCCAGCGCATTCATGAAAATGCTGAATGCCACCGACACCACCGTCATCGAGCCGTTGATAACCGGACCCGACTTCACCGTGATGAAGATAATGGCCACCAGACTGAGCACGGCCGCATGTCCTGCCATGATGTTGGCAAACAAACGGATCATCAGTGCAAACGGTTTGGTAAAGATACCGAAGAATTCAATCAGCGGCATCATCGGAATCGGCGCCTTCAACCACGTAGGCACGTCGGGCCAGAAGATTTCCTTCCAGTAAGCCTTCGTACCATACACGTTGGTCAGCACGAACGTACACAAAGCCAGCACCAGCGTAATGGCGATGTTACCCGTCACGTTCGCACCTCCGGGGAAGATAGGAATCAGCCCCATCAGGTTGTTCACCAGCACGAAGAAGAACGCCGTAAGCAGATAAGGCGCGTAGCGGCGGTAATTCTCGCCGATGCAGCCCTTAATCACGTCGTTGTAGATAGAAAGCACCGTGGCCTCAATCATGCCGACGCCCCCCTTGGGTGCCCCGTCTTCCAGCGGATGTTTCTTGTACCAGCGCACGCAGCTCATCATGATGACCAGCAGCACCGCACTGTTGATAAACAAGCCCAGCACATTCTTCGTGATGGAGATGTCCAGCGGACGCACCTCCTCGCCGGCCGCATTGCGTTCCACGATTTTGCCGTCGTAGGCACCACCCTCGGCCACGTACAGCCCCTCGTAAGGACCTTCCTCCAGCCGGGCAGACGAGAACACATGCCAGCCCGTACTGCTTTTCACGATCACCGGCAGCGGAATGCTTACCTCCGTATCGCCGAACTTCGCAATGTGCCACTGGTAGGCATCGCCAATGTGTCCGAACACCAGTTCGTTCACGTCGATGTCACCCTCAGCGGCCTGTGCCTTCGTCAGCGCAGCCGGAACCGCCATCAGCAGTAACAGCGTGATGATTATGTACCGTATTTTTTTCATCATTAGCTTTTTTTCTTAGTTTGAGTTTCGCTTCAAAAAGAAGGAAAAAACGGGTTTCGAATATCAGAAACGCAAAGTAGAAGAAGATGAAGGTCAGCATGAACGCCAGCACTTCATGTCCTATCACAAATCCGTAGAACATCAGCAGCATGGCACTGACAATGAATTTCAGCACCTTGCACACCAGATACGTCATCGCAATCCGTTCCAGCCCCACGCGATAGTTGAACGCGAACATTTCTATGTAAAACAGGCCGAAAAGATAGAAGAATATCGGAATGGCCGGAAACCACAGGAAATACCTGTCGGGAATGAACAGATGATATACCACGGCGACGAGCGTCGTCAGCACGATTCCAATCACGGTCAGTTCTTTTATAAATTTCTTCTTAACGGTCAACAAAAACATAGTATCGTGCGGTTTTTCATCCGAAAAGCCGCCAAAAACATATTCGGTTCATCGCCTGCTTCGCTCCTCTCAGAGTTCCACACAGACTGAAATCTGATTCTCCTTGACTTCCACGAATCCCCCCTTGATTTGCAGGGATTGCGTTTCCTGTCCGGCCACGTATTTCACTTCCCCGGCCGAGAGCGTGGAAATAATCGGGGCATGGTCGGCCATGACCTGAAATTTTCCTGCGCTTCCCGGAAAGGTAGCCTGGCTCACTTTACCTTCGTAAACCAGCTTTTCGGGTGAAACGATAACCAGATGAAGTTCTTTCATATTAAGCTATCAGCTTTTAACTTTTAACTTTTACTTATTAACTCTTAGCCGCTTCCATCAGCTTCTTACCCTTCTCGATGGCATCCTCAATGGTACCCACGTTCAGGAAAGCCTGTTCAGGCAGATAGTCTACCTCGCCGTCCAGAATCATCTTGAATCCCTTGATGGTGTCTTCTATGGAAACCATCACGCCCGGCACGCCCGTAAACTGCTCGGCCACGGCAAACGGCTGCGAAAGGAATCGCTGCACGCGGCGGGCACGGTTCACCGTCAGACGGTCTTCATCCGAAAGTTCATCCATACCTAAGATAGAGATAATATCCTGAAGCTCCTTGTTGCGCTGCAGAATCTGTTTCACGCGCTGAGCCGTTTCGTAGTGCTCCTTGCCCACAATCAGCGGGTCGAGGATACGCGACGTAGAATCCAGCGGGTCTACAGCCGGATAGATACCCAGCTCGGTAATCTTACGGCTCAACACCGTAGTGGCATCCAAGTGCGTAAAGGTAGTAGCCGGAGCAGGGTCGGTCAAGTCATCGGCCGGCACGTACACCGCCTGCACGGAAGTAATGGAGCCGTTCTTTGTAGAAGTGATACGTTCCTGCATCTGTCCCATTTCCGTAGCCAGTGTCGGCTGGTAACCTACTGCCGAAGGCATACGTCCCAGCAAGGCTGAAACCTCAGAACCTGCCTGCGTAAAACGGAAGATGTTGTCGATAAAGAACAGGATATCGCGCGGACCGTTGTCGCCCGTCTGGCGGTCACGGAACGATTCGGCCAGTGTCAGACCCGACAAGGCTACTGACTGACGGGCACCGGGAGGCTCGTTCATCTGTCCGAACACCATGGCTACCTGCGATTTTTCCACTTCGTTGTAATCCACCTTCGAAAGGTCCCAGTTTCCTTCCTCCATGCTCTTGAGGAATTCGTCACCGTAGCGGATTACGCCTGATTCAATCATTTCTCTCAGCAGGTCGTTACCTTCACGGGTACGCTCACCCACTCCTGCAAACACGGAGAAACCATTGTGTTTCTTGGCAATGTTATTGATTAACTCTTTGATGAGCACGGTTTTTCCAACACCCGCCCCACCAAACAGACCGATTTTACCACCCTTCAGGTAAGGTTCCAGCAGGTCGATGACCTTGATACCGGTAAACAATACTTCCTGGGTAGTAGCCAGATCTTCGAATTTCGGAGGTTCACGGTGAATAGGAAATCCGTCCGTCTTGTCCAGTTCTTTCATACCGTCAATGGTATCACCTACCACATTCATCACACGGCCCTTGATCTGGTTTCCGATAGGCATCGAAATCGGATGCCCCGTAGGAACGACTTCCATTCCGCGCTTCAACCCGTCCGTACTGTCCATGGCCACGCAGCGTACCGTGTCTTCACCGATATGCTGCTGCACTTCAATCACCAGCGTACGCCCGTCGTTACGGGCAATCGTCATGGCATCGTGGATTTTCGGCAAGGCGTGTTCCACGTCTTGTCCTTCTTCAAACTTGAAGTACACATCGACCACCGGACCGATTACCTGCGAAATGTGTCCAACGATTTTTGACATAAGCAATTATTTTAATTTAAAAAGAATGAATCATCCATGGTTCTTACCTCTTAAACAAACGTCCCGGGTATTTGTTTAAAGTTTGACCATTTCTGTAACGCAAATTTACTGAATAAACTCTCATATATGTAACTCCATGTAACATTTTTTAGACTGATTCCCCTAATAATAGACATAAATCAAGAGATATCGGACAAATGGTTTTACACTTGTTTACACAGAGACGAAATATCTAAACAAATATTTACAGGATATTGCACGTGTGTGCGGTCACACAGGCACAAAAAAAGCCACATTACTGTGGCTCTTCTTATAATAATAGGTCTGGTTACACGCGCTTGAAGGTAAAGTGACCGCTATCCTCATAATCTTCCGAAAGGAAATAACAGGTGTAGGCAGCCTCAATGACATCGCCTTCGTAGTTAAGAATCCGCACCTCAATACGCATATTGTGCGTTCCAGAAAGAGTCAGCGTCTTTCCGTCCAGTTTCCAAGTATATTGCTTACCGAAAAAAGTAGCCGTACCATCATCCTTCACAACAAGTTTCTGTCCTACATAATTCCCACTTCCTTCTCCTTCAACTACATTTTCATAATCATTCGCCGTTACCTGCCAATTTCCGATAATGTCATCTCTCGACACATCCACACCCGTCGGATCATCCGTGCTACAGCTTGCCATTCCGGCCACCATCAGGATAAAGCTCAAAAAGAGCCATACGTTCTTTAGTTTCTTCATTTTCATTTGGTTTTACAGATAATATATAATGCTTATACTATTTCTTTCTCCAGATCGATTCCACCTTCCGCCGTACGGCCAGCACATTCAGCACCGATACCAGCAGGAAAAGTCCCCCGGCCGTCAGCAGCGCCGGCAGCAGACTGCCTTCCTGCAAGTCGGGCACCATCCGCCGCAGCATGTCCAGATACGCATCACGCGCCATCCACACCAGCAGCACACCCATGGCCGCCACCGCTGCGTTCAGCCCTACCGTGAGTACCTGATACGGACGCGCCACCGCCGCCGGACTGAACCCAATCATCAGCAGGTTCTCCAGCTTCTTCGTGTTCTTCTGTAACAGCAGGTAGATGCTCAGCATCAGCAGGTAGAACGACAGCACACTGATAATCAGTCCCACCGTGAGCACGATGCCTACCACCATCTTCAGGAACCACGTCGTCTTTCCCGCATCCAGCTTGTCGCCTTCCGTCTCATAGCCTTTCTGCTTGAAATACTTCGCGATGCGGTCGTTCGCCGGATTGTCCACCTCCACAATCAGTCGTGAGGGAGCCGTCTGCCCGCCATCACCCAATGTGGCGTTAGCCCATTCCATGAACGCCTGCGGCACCAGAATCGTGTTCAGCCGGTTGGAGAAACCCACGATACGTCCCTTCATGCGCTCCGTCCGTCCCCGTCCGCTCAGCCGCACGTCCAGCGTCATCATCCCCATCACGCCCTCCGAGAGCTGCGGCAGGTTGCGACTCTGTGCAAAGCCGAAGTTATAAAGGTTCAGGTAGTTGCGCGGGATGATGATAGGGATTTCCGTCTGTCCCTCGCGATACGTCCAGCCCTCCAGCCGCACGTCTACAAACTCGTCGGGCACCGACTCAAAGAACATCGCCGTAGAAAGCTGCATGCCCGCCATGCCCATGCCGGCCGACACCTGAAACTGTGCCGGAGTGAACGCTCCCGTCCGCTTGGCAAACGGCTGCGACTCCATGTCGGCTATGTCGGCACGCGAGAACGTACCTCCCTTGCCCACCAGGCTGCCCAGCGTGCTCACCTGCTTGCTCACAATCACGTAGTCCTTCTTCATGAAACTGTCGCCCTGCGTAAACACCGGCAACACGTCCTTGTAAAACTGTATGCCCAACAGCACAATCACCATACCGCACAGGTTGGCAAGGAAGAATCCCGCCAACTGCGCCACACTGATGTGCTGCCTCAATAATTTCCAGATCATATCCGTCTTCGTTTTAATCCCTTACAAACTCAGCACCCTGTCATACTCCAGCGGCAGGTGCTTGCCGATGGACGTCACAATCACTCCCGCACCCTGACGAGCCGCTTCCTCCTTCAGGATACACGCCATAATCTGCCCGTTGCCGTCGTCCAGGTGGCTCACCGGCTCATCCAGGAAAAAAAAGTCGGCCGGCTGACACAGCATCCGCACGAAAGCCACGCGCTGCTGCTGCCCGTACGACATCCTGGCCGCCTTCACATCCCACTTGTCGGCGATGCCCAGCTGCTCAAACCAGTCCTTCACCTGCTGCTTGCGGCAGAAGCCCGTCAGCCCGTTCTTCAGCTGCACGTTCTCCCATGCCGTCAGTTCCCCGAACAGGCGGAGTTCCTGAAACAGCATGCCCAGCGAGCGCTTGCGGATGTCGGTCCACTGCTTCACCGTGAGCTTCCGCACGTTCTCCCCGTCGAAGGTGATAATCCCCTGGTAGTCCGTACGGTACCCGTAAATAAAACTGCAAAGCGACGACTTGCCCGTGCCCGACGCCGCTTCAATCAGATACATCTTTCCTTTCTGAAAAGCCACCTGCCGGTGCCACACGTCCGACACGATTCCGTCGCGTCCGGCGAATACCTCCGGCAGGGTCTGCTGTAATTCTATTGTGTCCATTTTATTCAATGAAGAATTAATAATGAAGAATGAAGAATGCTCTTCGTTATTCATTATTAATTCTTAATTCTTCATTATTCACTATTAATTATTAACTGTCGATTCCACTTCCTCTTCGGTCAATCCGGTAGCCTGGGCTATCTGAGCAGTACTCAAACCCAGCGATTTCAGGTTACGTGCAATGGCAACTTTCTCTTTAGCTTGTCCTTCCGCGAGCCCTTCCGCACGTCCTTCCGCACGTCCTTCCGCGCGTCCTTCCGCGAGCCCTTTCTTCCATCCGGCTTCACGTGCATCCTCTTCCACGATGCGGCTCACACGGTAACGGTCCAGCGCCTTGTCGTAAGCAATACGGTCTTCCAATGAAAGATTGGCCACGGCAGCCAGTTCTTCCAGACGGCTGAACACCTGCTCCTTCAGCGCGTCCGGCATTCGGTTCCAATGTTGCATATTCTTCAGTGTATAAATCAGTTTGTCATAAAGCGTTTCACAATCCTTGAGTTCCTTGGTGAAGTAAGGGAACTGCAAAAAAATCTGCCGGAAATGAGGGTTCACCACCTTTCCGCTCTCACGGTCGGCAATCACGGTGTCCGTACGGAACTTCTCTTCCAGCCCCGGCTCGCGGAAGTTCATCAGGAAAATACCATACACGGTCGAGAGCTTGTATCTGGACCCATAATTTTCCTGCATCGGCTCACTCAGCAGAAAATCCTCCTCCGTCTCCGGCTTCCCGGTCTGCAACTCACGTTCCTTCCGCCTCTTCTCACGCAGATTCTCCACTTGCCGCCCGATGGCACGACACATGTAGAACAGCGTACGGTCCAGGAAACTACTATGAAAACGGTTCTGCATCTCCACGATGATGTATTCTCCCGTGTCGGTCAGGCAGTACAGGTCATAGATAATCCCCGCATCCGCCATACTGTCCGAATGATTTTCCTTGTCCAGAAAAATCAGGTTCTCTATGCGATGCTCCCCCGCCAACAGCTCATTCAGCAGTGTGATGAGCAATTCCTTGCTGGCAGGCTGCCCGAAAATAATCTTAAACCCGATATCAGTAAACGGATTTACAAAGTGGCCGCAAGTCAAATCCATGTTGTCCATTTTATTCAATGAAGAATTAATAATGAATGGCATTCTTCATTCTTCATTATTCATTATTCACTATCTTCACCAGCTGCTTCAGCACATTTTCCTCATGATTCTTCAGTTGCAGCACCAGGCGAGCCTTGGTCGGTTCATCCGATTCGATGCTCAGGTAGTCCAGCATACTGATGTAAGAAATCTGCGGAAGAACGGCAGACAAAGCCTGGAAGTTCACGTTCAGGTAGAAATGCTTATCCTTCACGTCCTTGGCCCAGTCACAGTCTTTCAGCGACAGCCCCTTCACCTCACGGCCAATCAGGTCCTCCTGATTCGTCAGGTAGAAGCGGTCATCCTTCACGCCCAGCCAGAAAGACACCGGTCCGCGGCCCATGCCCAGCATGGCACCGTTGGCAACCACAAACTGATAGGCATTCTCACCCTTGTCCACCAGACGCATCTGACCGTTGGTCATGGCCAGCATCGGTTTCAAGTCCTCAAACGTACGCATGAAGTCACCGTTTTTCACGTCGGCATACAAGATAAAGCCCGGCTTCAACGACATCTCCGGCATGGCCACTGCCACGTCACCCTTCACCGCCTTGAAGATAGCCTCAAAGTCGAGCGGCATCATTGAGTTGTCCAGCTCCTGACGCACCGTCGGGTTCTCACGCAACAGCTCATACGCCTTTTCACCGTTCACGTTGGCAGCCATCCAGAGCACCGTATTGGCAGGGAACACCTTCAGATACGTGCCGTCCAGTTCGCCGCTCACCTCCGCCTGCTTCTTCAGCAAGTCCTTGAACTTGCCCTCCAGCAGCGTCTCCACTTCCATCACGGCCCTTCCCGCCTGGAAATCGAGCGTAGAAAATATCTTTAAATCATTCAGGTTCAAGTCAGCCGGCAGCCCCATCGTCACCGGGCCCAGGTAACTCTTCGGCATGGCGTTCAGCGAAGTCACCATGGCCACATCCTCGTCGGCATCCTCTAATTTCTTGAATTCCGGAGTGCCCGAATAGCCCTCCCCTTCTTTCTGGCGCAACCACATCGAAGCCTGATGCTGCAAGTCCTTCGGGTTACCGTTGCCCGCCAGCATCAGAAACGCCTCGTCCGTCCAGGCCATCAGTCCGCCGCCACCCACGGTCCAGCGGCAACCGTCACCGTCGGCAGGAGCCTCACACGCCTTCTGCTCCTGAAGCATGGCCATCAAATCTTCCAGTTTTCCCTTGTCGGCCATGCGCACCAGCACGCCGCCCATTTCCATCTGCGAAGCGGCAAAGAAATACACCCGGTCGGTCAGTCTCAACCCGCTCTCTTCCGGATTCTCCATCAGCTTGTCCACCAGGGCATCCGCACTGCCCTTCAGGCTCGATTTCATCATCTGCCCCATCGACTGCTTCACCTGGTCGTTCAGGTCACACTTCTGTGCCATCTCCATCAGGTCGAACGAGAACACTGCAGCCGCATCCTTTGGCAACGCATTGGTGTACGCATTGTCTTCCCCGCAGGCAGACAACAGGAAAGCCATACCCAAGGCCAGGCTTCCCATCCATTTCCATGTCTTTTTCATAATGATTCTATTTAAAAGTTACACATCAGCTTATTCCGCGTGCGTCAGGTTCATCAGGTGTACGGCCACCAGTGCCGCCGTTTCCGTACGCAGGCGCGACTTGCCCAGACTCACTGCCTGAAAGCCCTTTTCTGCAGCCAGCGCCACTTCCTCCGGACTGAAATCCCCTTCCGGACCAATCAGCACCACGGCATCCTCGTCCTTGCGGAGCACGTCGCGCAGCAGAGGCTTTTCCCCCTCATAGCAGTGGGCGATAAACTTCTGTCCCGTAAACTCCCGCTCCATAAAGCGGCGGAAATCCGTCATCTCGTTCACCACCGGCTTGCGTGCCTTGAGCGACTGTTTCACGGCCGACACCACGATTTTCTCCACCCGTTCCGTCTTGATGACCTTCCGTTCCGAGAAACGGCAGTTCAGGAACGTCAGCTCGTCGAAACCGATTTCCGTAGCCTTCTCCGCCAGCCATTCCATGCGGTCCATGTTCTTCGTAGGCGCCAGAGCCAGGTGCAGGTGCCCCTTCCAGAAAGGCTCCTGCTCCGTTTTCTCCACCACCTTCACCACACAGCGTTTCTGCGTAGCTGCCGAAATGACCGCCCAGTAAAAGCATCCCTTTCCGTCGGTCAGCATAATCTCCTCGCCCACTCCCAGGCGCAGCACCCGCAGGCAGTGGCCCGCTTCTTCTTCCGGCAGCTCCAGCGTCTGCGCAATATCCGGTGTATAAAACACGTGCATAATTACAATTCTTTTTCTAAATCCTCCAAATCTTCGTAATCTTCCTCTTCTTCTTTGTTGCGGGTCGCCATTTCCTGCTTGATCAGCTCCGCATACTCATAGTCCTCGCGGCGGATGGCATCCTCCATCTCCCGCTCCAGCCCTTTCAGCGGCATCAACCGCAGCAGCAGCGCCTTCGTGTTAGGCACAGACTTGGTAAAGCCCGAACGGGGGTCTTCCAGGAACTTCGCGTTCACATAGAACGGAACTCCGGCTATCAGACTCACCACCAGCGCGTCGAACAGTGTCAGCTGCATCTCCATCACCGAGCCGTCCTCCTTGCGCAGGGTCACAATCGCACGGTGCAGCAACTTCACCTTGTCCTTTACCACCACCTTTTCCACGGTAACCCCCAGCTCCTTCAGAATACGCACCGTCTGATAAGGCAGCGTGGCATCCGTGCCCTCCGGGTCGTTAACAGCCGCGTACAGCAAGTCCGCTTCGTCGGGGTTGATAATCCCCAGCATCATCCGGTGCGGTTCGTTCACCTCCTCCAGCAGCAGCTTGAAGTTCTGCCCGTCCAGCATCATAATATCCATCTTCTCCTCATCGTCCATCACCTGATCAAATGTCAGATGCCCGATCAGTTTATCCACATTCATGGCCTCGTCAATGGTACGGACCCGCATTTCTACAAATTCGTCTTTCTTTTCCATTTTCACATTCTAATTAATCGTTATCTACTTTATGTTTGTATTTAAATACCAGTGCAAAAGTCACCGCCACTACCAGCGCGTAGGCCGCAAACACGAACCACGCCCGGCTCCAGCCTTCCACCTGCGGTGCCTGCGAATTGAAGTCCACGAAGCAGTTCACCACCGCCTGCGCACTCAGCGTACCCACCGTGGCTCCGATACCGTTCGTCATGATGATGAACAGTCCCTGCGCACTCGAGCGGACAGACAGGTCCGTCTCCTTGTCGACAAACAGCGAACCCGACACGTTGAAGAAGTCGAAAGCCACGCCATACACAATCATCGACAGCACGAACATCCACACCCCACTGCCCGGGTCACCCAGGCCGAATAGTCCGAAGCGCAGCACCCACGCCACCATGGCAATCAGCATCACCTTCTTGATGCCGAAGCGTCCCAGGAAGAACGGAATCAGCAGGATACAGCACGTCTCACTGATCTGCGAGAGCGAAATCAGCAGGTTGGCATGCTGCACGCCAAAGGTATTGGCATATTCCGGAATGGCGCTGAAGCTCGTGATAAACGGATTGGCAAAGCCGTTGGTAATCTGCAAGGACACGCCCAGCAGCATCGAGAAGATGAAGAACACCGCCATCTTGCGGTTCTTGAAGAGCAGAAACGCCCTCAGTCCCAATGCCTCTACCAGCGACTTCTGTCCGCCCTGTGCGCGGCTCACCGGACATTCCGGCAGCGTCTGGGCATATACGGCCAGCACCACGCCCCATGCCGCACAGGTAAAGAACTGCATGTAGTTCGACTGGAATCCCAGTAAATCTACCAGCCACATGGAACAAATGAAACCGATGGTCCCGAACGTACGTATCGGCGGAAACGCCTTGATGGTATCCAGCCCTGCCTTGTCCAGCGCCGTATAAGCCACCGAGTTCGACAAAGCCAGCGTAGGCATGTAAAACGCCACACTCACGGAGTAGAACGAGAACAGCGGTGCAAATTCCACCTGCGGTCCCGTAGTCATGGCATAATAGCCCGCTCCACCCATAAACAGGGCCGCCAACAGATGGCTCAGCCCCAGCAACCGTTGCGCCGGAATCCAGCGGTCAGCCACAATACCCAACACAGCCGGCATGAACAGGGACACAATCCCCTGCATGGCGTAAAAAATTCCGATATGTCCGCCTAATCCCACACCCGCCAGGTACGTACCCATTGAGGTAAGATACGCTCCCCACACGGCAAACTGCAGGAAGTTCATGACAATCAGTCTCATTTTCATGTTCATATACTCATAGATTTAAAGGTTATTTCATCATCGTAGCCAGTGAAGCCAGCATCGTAGCCAGTGAAGCAAACGAAGTCGCATTCGATACTATGTTCGCAAAGTTGAACTTCTTCGTCTTGTTCGGTACCACGATTTCGCAGCCCGGCTCAATCTGTTTCTTGCCGCTGCCCTTCACTTCGGCCACCTGTCCGTTCATATAAATAATGAACTTCTGGCTCTTCTTGGCGTTGGCAGAGTAACCGCCCGCCTGGCTCAGGTAATACTTCACGCTCTTGCCTGCCGCATACGATACCGTGTTCGGCATCATCACCGCTCCGTTCACCTTCACCGTATTGTTATATTCCGGCACGGTCAGCACATCGCCCTCGCGCAGCACCAGGTCAGCGTCTCCGCCCGGGTTCGCCAGTGCAGCTTCCAGGTCGATACCTACCGTAAACGTACTGTCCACCTTCAGTCCCAGCGTGTTGGCCATGGCATCACCGATTTCACGGCGCATCATCTTCACCACATCCTCCATGCGGCGCAGCTCCTCCTCGTTGGCCACGCGGCGCAACTTCGCTCCACGCACATACGCATAGCGGCTCACCCCGCCGGCACGCTGAATCAGGCTGCTCAGACGTTCACTCTTCGTGTTCAGCGTATAGTCACCGCGGAACAGCACCTCACCGTCCACCGTCACGTTCACCTGCTCGTTGTAGCTCGGGCTGCGGCGCACAAACACCTGGTCGTACGGCTGCAGTTCAAATCCCGCTTCACCGTCCACCACGAAACCATCCTTCAGTCCGAACGAGAAATTCTGTCCGATTACGTCCGGCTCCGTCGTCCCTCTCGGGTCACGGATGCGTCGTGACACGTCCACACGCACCAGCGAAGCCGATTCCTTCAAACCGCCCGCTGTAATCACCAGGTCCTCCAGGCTCATGTGGTCGGCGTACGTATAGCTGCCCGGCTTGTTCACCTCACCGCTGATGGTCACCTTCCCCATGTCCTGCAAGTCGTGGATGCTCGGGATATACAAAATGTCATTCTTCTGCAAGGCAATGTCGGGCGACGTACCGTTCAGAATACCCTGAATGTCAACCGGCAACACCTCCTTCGTCAGGTTCTCCCGTTCGCGATACAACACCGCACGTCCTGTAAAGGCATCCCCCAGCAAACCGTCGGCCTTCTCCACCAGCTGGCGTACCGTGTTCAGCGAACCGCTCAACTCGAATACTCCCGGGTGATACACAGCCCCTTTCACTTCCAGACGGTTGTTGAAGCGGTTCAGAATCGAATCCACCGAAATCACGTCACCGTCTAATAATTTAAACGCAGAATAGTCTATATCGTTCACCGTTTTCACGGAAAATTCTTTACCATCTTTTCGTAACACCCTGATACTCTTCTTGTAAGCATCCGAAGCAAAACCGCCGGCATACTTCAGCAAAGTGGCAGCCGATTCCCCGTTCTTCATTTCGTAGAACATCGGGCGCTTCACCTTACCCGTAATCTTCACCAGCTCGTCGTAGGTAGGCACAATCACCACGTCGCCGTCCTGCAGGCGGATGTCGTCCTGAATCTGCCCCTTCATGATGTACTCATACACGTCCAGACGGGCAAACGTCTTGCCGCCGCGGGCCACCTGCACGTTACGCAAGCTACCGATGTCGCTCACACCGCCTGCCACATACAGCGCATGAAACACCGTCGAGAGCGATGACAGCGAATACGTACCCGGCGCCATCACTTCCCCCATCACGTTCACCTGGATGGTACGGATATTTCCCAATGTCACCTGGATGTTATTGCCCGAATCCGCATAAATCTTTCCCAGTTCCTGCTTCAGCAGCTGGCGTGCATCCTGAATCGTCATGTTGTTCAGGTACACCGGACCCACGTTGATGATGTTCACATAGCCGTCGGGCGAAATCTCCAGCCGCATAGTATTCTGGCTAGCGCCCCACACGTCGATAATCACCTCGTCACCCGGTCCCAGACGGTAGTTTTCCGGAGTCGCCATACTCAGGTTAGGCTGGAAAGTCAGCTGTTCAATGTTGAAGATATTCCGTCCGAATACATCATTCTCGCTGGTAACCACCGTCGTCAGTTTGCGACGCTTCTTCATGGTCTTCTGCATGTCTTCCGACCACATACTCTTGTCCACGTTTGTCGAACTTGTCTCCAGGAATTCCGAAGCATCCTCTTCCGTACCGGCCGCAGTAGTTTTCCGGGCCCGTGAACCAGAGCCCAGCAGCGAGCTGTCTTCCCCCGTCAGAGAACCGCTGCCCGATGTCGACGCGCCCGTCGAACCCGAATACATGGACTTCAATCGCAGCAACTGCTCCTGAGTGGCCCCCTTGGCCAGCAGCTCCATCGCAATGGTTTGCTGGTCCTTGCCCTGTTGAAGCGCCTGTTGCACATATTCTATCACCTGGTTGTCGGTCATTCCGCTCTGGGCATACGCAACGGATCCCCCCAGCAGGAACAGACACAATGCCAATCTTACAAACTGTCTTCTCATTCTGTCTTTCATTTTAGTTTTAAGGACAAAGATACATTATTGAAAACGAATCACCAAGCGCTTAGCCCCGGAATCTCCATTCCAAGCAGAAAAAACCGGTGTAAAAATTCCGCTTCCCTGTTTCAAAACATAAAAATAGTTAATTCAATGCAGATTTTCTCCCCAATTATATGTTTCATAACACAAAATCCTTACCTTTGCATCGTGTTTTTCATGGTATTAGATTTAAGGTTAATGAAGATTGGGAGTCTGGGAAGATTCCCTTTTTTTATGTCTATTTTTTATGTCTTTTTTTAGACAAAAGAACAGAAGAACATATTGAGTTAAAAGTTAATAGTTAAATAGTAAAAGCGGCAAGTAATCACAAAAAAACGGAAGAGTCCCCCCGTTCTTCATTATTCATTCTTCATTATTCATTATTTTTCATTCTTCATTCTTCATTCTTAATTTTTCTCCATTCTTCACTATCAAAACGTACTGATGTATTCCGGCGCCTGATAAACAGTAATATCGTCAACTGGAAATTTCGCTTTGTTTTTCGCCTTTGCCTCCGCCATGAACCGATTACATTCATCACTGGTAAAAATCCCCTTATTCATTGCAATAGTCAGCACATCCAGCGTTCCAATATATTCAATGCCATTCTCATCACAATAAGGAGCCACATCCCGAAAGTTACTACTTGCGATAACCTCCTGTCCAAAACGCGCCATCGACATACAAGCCCGTTCTCCGTCCCCCAGCATCGGATTCTCTTTTTTAAGCCGGAAAAACTCTCGCCGGATATTTTCATTGGCATAAGGGAAAGCAATCTTGCATACCTTGCAGTGCTCCATCCACTTGTCCACCTTCCGTTTCCTGTCCGGCTCCGTAGGATGATAGCTGGCCTCCTTGTACACATTCTCTACAATCATCACGGCATGAGGCTGCAGAATTTCCGTCAGCCTGTCTATATAACCGGTAGCCATGAAATGAGAGATGACATCGGCATCCACCAATATTACTTTATTCCTCCCCATATACCTCTTGAGAAACATTAATTTCCATATCCATCAGCAACGAGTAATACTTTGCCTGAGAAATACGCCCCTTATCATATAATTCACGAGCTTTCAAGTTATAATCTCCCACCAGCTCCGTCTGATAAGTAGGATAATACAACTGCGTATTATAGCCATATTCGATTGCCGAAGCAACCACATTTTTCTGGTAAAGGTCAAACGTTTTCTTGGTAATCCATTTCAAGTCCTTCAGCCGGGTAAGAAGCGCCGCCCTTGAGCAAAGAAAATTCTGCTCCACCTTCAGAAGAGTAGCCAAGGTTATTTTGTCAACCTGCTGTTCCTCGGCAGGAACCAGTTCCTTCAACCCCATTTCCGGAAGCAGAAGGTAGGCTGCAAACACATCGGCATTATACTCTTCCTCCTCTTTTTTATTAAACAGCCCCGCATTGTTCTGCGACACCTTAAAATCTTTCTGATACAACAAGTGATATAACTCATGACAGGCAGTAAAACGCTGCTTGGCATAAGACAAAGCCGTATTTATCAACATAAAATACTTGTCAGAAGAAGATCCGTTTCCCTTTATCCGGATTGCCATGCCCGAAAAATTATCATCCAGCTTCTTAAACCACGTAAGCACGTGCTTTTCTTTCAATATCTGATGAATGCGCACAGGGTCCTTTGTAGTCACGTGCATCTCCTCCCGCAACCTGGTTGCAAGACATTCCAGTTCAACTTTACTTCTCAAGCTCATTGCACATCTGAATATAATTTCTGACTATTTTCTGAAATTGAGAAATCTGACCAAGATTTCCAATATTTCCCGTCTTACGATACGCACAGGCCACAGATGTCTGAAAAAGCTGTTCATTTTCCTCCATCAGATCGTATTCATCCACGTTATACAGAGTGGCCAGTTTCTCCATTGCCTCCAAAGGAACTGCAGTCTCCCCTTTTTCATATTTCACGTATGCCGGCTGACTGATACCTAAATAATCACTGATTTCCTGCTGGGTATAGTTCAAATGCTCACGAAAAGCCTTGATATTTTTCCCGATTACCTGATCAAGTCCCATATTTTATCAATTAAATGATTCGTTTGCAAAGATACTCATTTTTAAGTTATAAAAACAGAAAATACAAATAAAATCAACCCGATTTATAACTTTTATTTATAGAACTAAAAGCAAAGGGTGAAGAATGAGAATATTCCTTTTGTTTTTTAGACAAAAGAACAGAAGAACATATTGAGTTAAAAGTGAAAAGTTAAAAAGTAAAAGCAAAGCCTTTTTGTTTTTAGACAAAAGAACAGAAGAACATATTGAGTTAAAAAGTAATAGTTAAAAAGTAAAAGCGGAAAGTAATCATAAAAAGAACGGAAGAGTCACCCCTCCCGTTCTTCATTATTCATTCTTAATTCTTCATTATTTTTCATTCTATGACAAGAATAAGCTGTCATGCTTACCTGCTTCCACGTCTGACAAAATTTGCTTTACACAAACAACCAGTTCAGGAAGGTACTTTTTGATTATACCAAATATCTGGATGGGGTCTACATTCCCATATTCATGCGAAATAATATTTCGACATCCGAATACGCCTCGCCAATAGACTTGCGGATAATGCGCAAACAACAGAGACGAAGTTCGATCATCTATCTTCTTAGCCGTTTCACCTACTACCTGTATCAGCATACATGCTGCATCAAATTTTTCCATTCTGTCCGGCGATGTAAGAAAATCCTGTGCACACGCAATCGACTGATTTCTGTTTATCACAAGAGTAGCTTTTTCCAGAATCAGCTCCAATAAATCAATCAATATTTCTTTAGATATAGATCGCATCTTTAAGGATATTCTTTTTTAACGTTGGACGAAGTGACTCTCTAAAGTTCACTAAATCAATAGAAGAATGGAGCAAAACTTCAAGTTCTTCTTTAATTTGCTCCATCACGAAAAAGTCCGGGTCCTGCAGACAGATAAAAACATCCACATCACTTTTTTCATCTTGCTGCTGGCGCGCATAGGAACCAAACAACCCCATGAACTTTATTTTATATTTCGAAGCCGATTGTGCTTTGAATATTTTCAGTCTGTCGATGATGTCTGTTGTACTAACCATAGCTTGCAGAGATGAAGTTTACACAAAGAAACATAAAAACTTTCATCTTTCCAACTTAATCGCATAAGTTTTTCAAACGATACGCCTCACAGAAACATGTTGTTTCTTTAGACAAAAGAACAGAAGAAGGTATTGAGTTAAAAGTGAAAAGTTAAAAAGTAAAAGCGGCGAGCGTATTGCATTTTCACTTTTCATTCTTCACCATTATTGAAATTATGTCTTTTTGTTCTTATGTCATAACAAAAAAAAGAACGGAAGAGTCACCCCTCCCGTCCTTCACTATATTAATTCTTCATTCTTAATTCTTCACTCTTCATTCTTCATTATTCAACGCACTCACATCAACATCAGGAATGATAACGTCTGCAAGTTTGTCGTTTACAAGAAATCCCATGTATAGTGGAATAGTAAGAATATCTCCATCACGGCCTACGTTATATTGCCCTAACTTGATTGCACTCTTAACATGATACACGTCCTTATTTTTAAGAACCGTTGTCATGCTTTTTGCTTTACCAGACTTTGCCTTAATTTCAAGGAGAACACATTCGCCTTTGAACCTTACCAGAAAGTCCAGTTCAAGCCCGCTGTCCTTATGGAAATAATACAGTTTCTGACCGGACTTACACAGAAAATCCGCCATGAGGTTCTCGAAAATAGCTCCCTTGTATCCAAGAAGATTTCCCTTTAAAATATCCGCCTGAGTACCATAGTCAAGCATTGCCACAAGAATACCTATATCAGTTGTGTACACTTTGAAACAATCTTTAATGGCATTCCCCTCTAACGGCAACTCCGTAGTCTGTGTGTTATAGCATCTACGGATAATCCCTGCATCTTCCAGCCACTGAATACTGCCGATGTATTGAGCAGACCTTCCTCCCTTTTTCACAACTGAATACTGGAATTTCTTGTTTTCTTTAGCCAGTTGCTTCGGAATAGATTCAAAACATTCCCGGATATTGGGCTTGTCCGCATCCTCTGCATATTTAACCATATCTTCTTCGTATCCGGCAATAAGATTTCGCTGCAACTTATAGATAAGTTCGATATTCCTGGTTTTAAGGAAGCAATTCACCACTTCCGGCAGACCTCCGACAATAACATATCTGTACAGCATCTCCATCATGACCTTATGAATCCCGTCAGGCACAGCCTTTTCGCTCTCAAAGCATGATTTTACAGAATCAATAACTGTCTGACCGATTCCGTTTGCCCATAGAAACTCTTCAAAATCCAATGGGTACATGTCAATCACGGTTTCGTATCCGACCGGAACAGAATCTTGCCCTACATCCTCTTTCTTTTTCTTACTTTGGCCATAACCTTTTACCCCCAAAAGAGAACCTGTGGCAATGACATCGAAACGCCCGTCTATATGAAATGACTTCAAGGCAGTCCTTGCTTCCTTACACTCTTGAATCTCGTCAAGGATGATGCAGGTTTTCCCCTCTATGAAACGACTGCCCTGAATCAAAGCAGAGAGGTTGAGAATGATGGTATCCACATCTATATTGCCGGTAAAGGCAGACTTGTTGTCAGGCTCAAGAATGAAATTCATATAGACCACACTTTCATAATTCTCCCTTGCGAATTTCTGAACAATGTATGTCTTTCCACATTGGCGGATACCTTTTATTACAAGAGGCTTTCTGTCCTCAGACCGTTTCCAGTCGGCTAAATATGTTTCTATCTTCCTTTTAAGCATGGTGTAATCTTATTTCCCAACGACGAAATTACACTTTTTCCAGCGAATAAACCAACATTCGACACATTTTTTCGAACGAATAGCATTCATTACAACACATTTTTTCAAACGAGTTATACAGATATCGAGCTTCTTTAGACAGAAAAAGATATATAGTTAAAAGGTAATAGTTAAAAAGTAAAAGCGGCGAGCGTATTGCATTTTCACTTTTCATTCTTCACCATTATTGAAATTATGTCTTTTTGTTCTTATGTCATAACAAAAAAAGAACGGAAGAGTCACCCCTCCCGTTCTTCATTATTCATTATTCATTCTTCATTTATTTTTCATTCTTCGCCTTCCGGTTAATCACATGGTCAAACCAGAGGTTCAGCAGCGTCCATACCACCACGTCAATCACGAACACCAGCGTGTTGTTCATATAAAGAATCGCCACGATGGTAAACGCACAGAAGCAGGCCGACATCAGCTGAATCGTTACCAGCGCCCTCCGCGGTGAGAAACCCATGGCCAGGAACTTGTGATGGATGTGCGTCTTGTCGGGCATGAACAGCGACCGCTTGTTACGCGCACGCCGCAGCACCACGCGAATCACATCCAGACACGGCACCATCAGCACACTGAACGACACCAGCACCGGACTCGTCTTCATCGTGAGCAGCATATCCGGCTCATACATACAGTACTTGATGACAAAGAAGCTCAGAATATACCCCAGCGTCAAGCTGCCGGTATCCCCCATGAAAATCTTCCTTCCCAAATCCGCACTGCCGAACACGTTGTACGAAAAGAACGGGATAATCACCCCCACCGTCACGAAAGCCAGCATGGCATAGCTCCACATGCGGAAATGCACGAACAGCACCCCGAACACCAGCAGTGCCACCATACTCAGCCCCGACGCCAGTCCGTCGATACCGTCAATCAGGTTGATGGCATTGGTGATGAACACCACCAGCAGCATGGTCAGCGGAATACCTACCTCTGCAGGAATCAGGTAAATGCCAAAGAGACCATAGAAATTGTTGATATACAAGCCCGACAGCGGAAACATCGCCGCCGAGATAATCTGCACCAGGAACTTCTTCCGGTAGCGCACCCCAATCAAGTCGTCGGCAATGCCCACGATATACAGCAGGGTCAGTCCTCCCGTCAGGAAAAGAAACTCGCACACCAGGTCCGTTGTCGATGTCTCGGCAGGTCCGTGGCCCGTCATCAGCCGCACGGCCGTAAACACACACAAGGAAAAAAGAATTACCGGGAAAAAGGTCACTCCCCCGAGGCGAGGTATCGGACGTTTGTGTACTTTCCGTTCATCAGGCACGTCAAACAAGCGTTTGCGCAATGAAATAATCAGAATATTCGGGATAATGATTCTCCCCAGTATCACTGCCGATACAAATGCAGAAATGATAATATACAGATTCGCCATTGTCCGTTTGGATTTTGAATAGTGCAAAGGTAGGATTTTATTTCGAATCCTGAAAACTTTTCAGGCGCCGGACACCTTCTTTTTACGATTTAGAAAACTTTTGTTCCGCTACAGCTCCTTTTTCACGTCAAAACAGGGGCAGGCCTTGGTCCATTCCTCCGGTTCCACCGTTCCGTCGCCGTCCAGATCCGGGCTCAGGTCGCGATGCCCCACCACCTGCGTGATGGCCGGGAAATCCGATTTCAGCACCCTCACCAAAATCCGGAGCGAACGCTTCTGCAGTTCCGTACGCGTATCCGCCGGCTGTCCCTGCGCATCCAGTCCCCCTTCATACGCAATGCCGATGCTGTGCTCGTTATACCCCTTGGCATGCGCTCCGGCCCGCTCCACCGGTCGCATTGTACAAATTTCACCATCCGTGCGGACAAAATAGTGATATCCGCAACACTTGAACCCCCGTTTCCGGTGCATCTTCGTCAGTTCGGCAGGCGAGAGCGGGCGGTCCGCTCTCGTTGCCGTACAGTGAATCACAATCATGTCAATTTTTCTCATCACAATCCGGTTTTCTTCCGGTCAGGAGACAGAGAATACACTTCAGCACCCTGACCACAATCCATTTTACTTTCGTCATCTTCTCACGCCTTAGTTCCGATTACGCCCCAGCACCGTCGTCCTCTTCTTCTTTCTTATACTTCACCGGCACCCGTTCGAAAGCCAGGTTGTTGATAGCCTCCTGCATCACCGTACCCGGGCGGAACAGCACGCGCACCTTTTCAATCATGCTGTCGGTATACGTATCTTCCGTAGCGGCTCCTTCCCCGCTCAGGCTCAGCTGCAGCGAACCCAGTTCACCCAGGCGTACGATTTCGCCGCCCTGCAAGCCTTCCGACACGATGTCTTCCAGTCCCGTCAATACCGCCATCACGTCGGCACGGGTCACGGTACACATCTGGTGAATACGTTCCGCTATTTCACGGATACCCATCTCGCCGCGAGCCTGCGACTGTGCATAATACTTCACTTCACCGCTTTCACGATCGGCCGGGTTCACACGCCCTACAACCGAATAAGTCACTGTTTTCTTCATAGGTCTTTCAAATTAAAAATTAATAATAAAATGAAGAATTAAGAATGATGAATCTTGAATCTTGAATGAAGAATTAAGAATGATGAATTAAGAATCCAGGAAACGCGCGCCCATTCCTCGTTATTCATTCTTCATTATTCACTCTTCATTCTTCATTATCCATTGTTCTTCATTATTCACTCTTCATTCTTCATTATCCATTGTCAATTGCCCATTCTTCATTCTTCATTATTCACTCTTCATTTACATAGGCAAAGTTACACTCCCCGTTTCCGCCCATGTAGACATTTGAGGACATACGAAGACTTACGAAGACATTCGAGGAAATTTGAAGACTTTTGAAGACATTAGAAAAAGGAAACGCCGCCGCTTACGGCTCTCCCAGGAACCTCACAATCAGTTCCACCTCCGATTTCAGGAAAAACTTGCGGTTTTTCTGGTAGCCCGACCGCTCCAGCTCCCTTTCCAGTTCCGCACACTGCTTGATCCATCGCCCCAGCCCCTGCAGGGCACCTTTCTTACCAGCCTGCGGAAAATACAAGCCCGCCAACTCACTTTTCCGGTAAGCCTTCAGGCAGAAACCCTCCCGTTCCTCCCCGGAAACAGCTCCCGGTCCCGTTTTCAATTGCATGTAGTTCATTGTTCCGTTTTATTTTAGTTACCTATAAATTTACACAATTCCGGTCGGATACACAAGTTTTTCCGCCCGTTTTTTCCGGTATTTTCCCTTCTTCGGAACACAAAAAGCCACATGAAAATCAAAGCGTTATCACCAGCCGGCGACCGGGCGATGAAGACTATTCTTCAGCCGGCGCCTCGGTGAATCGTCCCATGGCACGACGGTTGCGGTTCACCTCTTCGATGGTGTACATCACCACCCGATACCCCCTCTTTCCCGCCACGCGAACCTGCTCGAATCCCGCCTTCCGCAAGGCAAGCCCCACCTTGACGGCACTGAGGGGATTCTTCATGCCCCCGTTGATGTGCTGCAGAATCTCGCCCACCGTCAGGAACATACATTCCTCGCCGGGCATCGGCACGCGGAAAAAAGCCAGCAGCAAGTCCGTTTCCAGGCTGGCCGTCTCAAACCGCTCGTTGCGTGCGTTCACCTGCGCGATTTCCTCCTCGTCGAACCAGTAGCGGAATCCCTTCTTCCACAGCATCAGGGCCTGCCCGTACACCCCCGCATAGTCCACGGGATGCGTGTAGGGGTCGTCTATGTGCACCACCGTAAAGGGCAGCCAGCGCCGGCTTCCCGTGGGGTCGTTCAGAAACTCCGGCTGGTTGGTCGTGCCGCAGAAACTCGCGATGTGCGGACGGTTCTCCTTGTAGTGCCCGTATGCCCTCCGCTCGTTCACCGCCGGCATAGTCACCATCGCCTTGAGCTGGTTGATGTCGCCCAGGCGCAACTCGTCAATCTCCTCCAGGCAAATCAGCGCAAATTCCGACAGCGCCAGGTTATCATCCTTCGTCAGCCGTCCGCTGTTGGAACGCACACAGAAATACCGCTGCAGTTCAGGCGGCAGCAGACGCGCCAGCCAGGTCGTCTTGTAGCAGCCCTGCCGCCCCACCAGCACCAGAATCTGGTGATTCGTCACCTCCTTCACCATCAGCGACACCACCGCAGCCACCAGCCACTTGCGGAAACAATCATCAAACAGTTTCGCGTCACCCTCCACGTGCACCGTGGCCGCCAGCCGCCCGATGTGGTCGGTCACCCCGTCCCACGGAGGCAGCGAGCGGAAATACTCCGTAAAAGGGTTGAACTCCGGCACGAATTCCGACTCCAGTACCGAGCGCACGTCGCACAGGCGTACCGTGTGCCCCTCCTTGGTCATACGGCTCCACAGCGAGTTCACCAGGCGGTCGGTCAGCTCCACAAACTCCTCGGCCTCGGGATGCCGCATCTCCTCCTTCCCGGTAATCACGTTCTTCCGGAACTCCGCCTGCGTGGCGAGAAACTGCTCAATCTCCTGGGGCGTGGCCAACTGGGAACGTCCTTCCCCCTTCTTCTCCCTCTTCGCACGAAACAGTTCCGCCTCGCGCCGTCCGTGCGCCTCCGTATCGGCATAACACGAGCGGAAAATAGCCGCCACGTCGCCGTCGTATTCCGGAAAGCGTCCGTCCGCCCAGCCGATGGCCTGCTCCAGCGGCAGCCCGAACTCGTTCATCAGATAGCCCATGCGCATGATGTACTCATTGTGATGATGCGGGGCATACACCACACCCTGCTCGTCCAGCTCCCTGCGGATACGGGCCACCACACGCTCCACCCGTCCCCTGCGCGGCTCATCCGCCTTCTTCATGCGCGAAAGGTCGAAGCGGAAAGGTTCCGCCCCGTCGTGGTAATGCACCTGCGCGTCATGCGCCAGCCCGCTCAGTCGCGTGGCATTCTTGCAGGCAGGGTCGAAAGCACACTTCGTCAGCTTCTGGTAATACTCGTTCACCCTGTTGAACACCTGGGCGTACAGCGTCAGACGGTCATTGTCAGGCACATCCCCGTCCAGGCAGTAGCGGCACACCACCCTCACCCCTTGCCCGCTGATGGTGGTATAAGCCAGCACGGTATGCGGGTCGGTACACACTTTTTCGAACACCTCCTCCGCCTGTCCTTCGGGCAGATGGTCAAAGTCCACCATCGAGAGACCCGTCCAGCCGCTGATGTCGGTTCTTCGCTTACCACTATCGAAACGCACCGCTACGGCAAAGCAGGGACAGGCCGCCTTTTCCCGGCCGGCAGCCGTCTTCTGCCCCTGCGAACGGTAGTAACGGTATTTTTCGGTGTGGTCGGCCAACACCTTGTCCTCCCGAATCAGACGGACCACTTCATCAAGACTCACCGCCACGGGCATCGTGTCGGCATAACCCTTAAAAATACTTAGCATCATTTTGTTCATTTTCTCGTGCTTTATTTAATGATTTATTAAATTTGCAATCCTTTTAGTTTTAATTTTTGTGTTTTCTTTTCAAAACAGCGAAACGAATGTAACACAAGTTTACAGAAAGTACAAACCCACATTGCACGCATGTGTGCAATATTTTAACTAATAATTTGCTATAATTTTATTTTTTAAACAAAATTGCGTATGAAACAAGCGAAATTGATTGAACTGGGACAGATGCTGGAAGCGTGGCGCCACCAGGTGCGGTCGCACGGCCGTACCCTCACCGTACAAGAGTTGTGCCGACTGGCGCCGATGAGCGCACACACGTTTCAAAAAGTTAAAAAGGGCTCCTGACGGATCTGACATTCCTCGGCCGCATCCTTGCCGTGTACCACCGACTGCTTGCCGCCGATCCGCAGAAGCAGGACGAGCTGCTCCGCGACTTTTTCCGTTCACTCACCACTGATTTAGAGCGAATTAAATCAAGCCAAGGCATCCAACCCCCTCGCACAAAAGATACAGAACGGTAGTGAAGAACCGGTCTTCCCCGGGCCACCGCTTGACGGGTTGTCGGGGTTGGCACCGGTTTTGCAAACTCTCTATATACAGGTGTGGAACAAGTATGACACACTTGTTCCACACCCCGCGTATATACATTTTATAAAAATGCCTGCCAACCCCGACAACCCGTCATATTTCCCTTTCCCGAACTCCCCGAAAACGCCCTTGCGTTTTGAATCGAACGCCCTTGCGTTTGAAGTAAAACGTACTTGCGTTTTATCTCAAATGCACTTGCGTTTCAGGTAAAACGCCCTTGCGTTTTTCTCACGCTCCCCCCTATACCCATACATTGTTCCAGAATTGTTACAAAATCCGCCGATATGCCCACTTTTTCATTGATTTCCACCCTTTTCACCGACAAAAACCCCTCTATAAGTTGAATAAACCAAAAATAAGGATTAATTTTGCGGCTGATTATCGGCCGTAATTTTTACCGCCCCCAATCCATAGCTGGGAGTGGTAACGGCGAAGCACACCCTATGCGCAGGGAAATTCCTTTAGAAAAATCATAACAAAACCCAATGAAAAGATGAAGATACACAAAGTAATCTGCATGCTGACATTGTCCACCCTGCTGGTGAGCGGGTGTACGTCTTACAAAAAAGTGCCGTATCTGCAAGATCCGGAAGTAGTAAACAATTACGGCAAGGAAATCCCTTTGTATGATGCCAAAATCATGCCCAAGGATATTTTAAGTATCACTGTAAACACAACCGACCCTGCAGCTGCCGCTCCTTTCAATTTAACAATGCAAACGGCCTACAATGTGTCATTAGGGAACTCCAGTGTCTCATCACAGCCCACCCTACAACAGTATTTAGTCAACAACCAAGGAGAAATAGACTTCCCAGTACTAGGACGTTTAAAAATAGAAGGGCTGACAAAAAATCAGGCAGAAGATCTTATACGAGAAAAATTGATTCCCTATTTGAAAGAGACACCGGTTGTAACCGTACGCATGGTCAACTACAAAATTTCTGTGTTGGGAGAAGTCAACAAGCCTGGCACCTTTACCGTCACCAATGAAAAAGTAAACGTACTCGAGGCTTTAGCCATGGCGGGCGACATGACCGTATATGGCGTACGCGAAAATGTTAAATTAGTACGTGAAGATGCCAATGGTAAACGTCTCATTCAAACGCTTAACTTAAACGATGCAGACCTTGTGCTTTCCCCATATTTTTACCTCCAACAGAACGATATTCTCTATGTGACTCCCAACAAGACTAAAGCGCGTAACTCAGATATTGGCAATAGCACAACCATCTGGATTAGTGCCACTTCCATTCTGGTATCAATTGCCAGTTTGTTAGTAACAGTATTCAAATAAAAATTCAATCAAAACTACTTATTCGTTTATTATGAGTGACGAAAGATACGAAAACGGCTTCCAGCCGGAAGATGAAAAGCCCGTAGATTACAAGGCACTGTTTTTTGAATACCTGATGTATTGGCCCTGGATTTTGGGCTGTGTCATCGTGATGGGCATCGCCATGTATGCCTATCTGCGTTATCAGGCCCCCGTGTACAATGTCAATGCCACCGTATTGATTAAACAGGGTGACCAGACCAAAAACCCGTCTGCCTCTCCCATGCAGGCCATGCAGGACTTGGGTATGCTCAGTATGGCCAGCAATTTCGATAATGAAGTGGAGATTCTCCGTTCCCGCACCCTCGTCAAGAAAGTCGTCAATAAACTGAACCTCTATATCAATTACCAAGAAGCACAGACCTTCTGCTATCCGGCCGATTTGTACAAAACTTCTCCAGTGCAGATATGGACTACTCCCGAAGAAGCCGACCGCCTCTTTGGCCCGGTGACCTTGGAAATGACCTGTACTCCCGACGGAAAAGTGGATGTGGAAGGCAGCTATTACCCCAGTCGGAATGCTGACAAAGTGACCCTCCACAAACATTTTGACCAACTTCCAGGAGTATTGACCACCCCTGTGGGTGTCTTTACCCTTTCTGCGAACAGCGATTCTACACTGGCCAAAATAGACCAAACGCGCACCATCACGGCTACCGTGGTTTCTCCTACCGCCGTTGCTTCCGGTTATACGGCCAGCCTTAGCAGCGAACCCACTTCCAAAACGACTACGATTGTTGCCCTTAATCTCCAAAACAGTAATCCACGCCGCGGCGTCGACTTTATCAACATGCTGGTGGCTTTGTATAACGAAGATGCCAACAACGACAAGAACGAAGTAGCTGCCAAAACCGCCCAATTTATAGACGACCGTATTAGCATTATCAATCAGGAACTGGGTACCACGGAAAGCCAGTTGGCCAGTTTCAAGCAACAAGCCGGACTGACCGACTTAAGTTCCGATGCAAAACTTGCCTTACAGGAGAATTCAGCCTACCAACAGAAGCAAGCAGAAAATGCCACCCAGCTTCGACTGATCGCCTTCCTGAAAAGCTATATCAATGACCCGAAAAATGAAATGGAAGTCATCCCAGCGAATGTAGGATTAGCAGACAAAGGACTAAGTGAATTAATCATTAAGTATAACGACTTGTTAATTGAACGCAAGCGTCTGCTCCGCACTTCCAATGAAAGCAACCCAGCCGTTGTCCAATTGGATGCTGGTATCCGGGCCACGCGTGCCAATGTGCAGACTACGGTAGACAATGTAGAAAAAGGATTGCTTATCACCCAGTCTGATTTGGATCGCGAAGGCAAGAAGTATGCCACCCGTATCAGCAACGCACCTACCCAGGAAAAAGAACTGATGAGCATCACCCGCCAGCAAGAAATTAAGGCCAGCCTGTATTTGCTGTTGCTGCAAAAACGGGAAGAAAATGCCATCACCTTGGCTTCCACTGCCACCAACGGACGTATCATTGAGGAAGCCATGGCTGGGAGTACTCCCGTATCACCCAAGAAGAAGATGTTCTATCTAGTTGCATTGGTATTGGGTATCGGCATTCCAGTGGGAGTTATTTATTTGCGTAACTTGCTCCGTTTCAAAATTGAAGGCCGTGCCGATGTGGAGAAAATTACCGATGTACCGGTAGTGGGTGATGTGCCCATGGTAGATACCAAAGGAAATCCAATTGTCGTCCACGAAAATCACAATGACCTGATGGAAGAAGTATTCCGCTCCGTACGTACCAATATCCAGTACATGTTGCAGGAAGGCCAAAAGGTGATTCTCTTCACCTCTACCAGTTCGGGTGAAGGAAAGAGCTTTACCGCCGGTAACTTGGCTTGCAGTTTCGCCTTTATGGGTAAGAAAGTAGTGATTGTAGGTCTCGATATCCGCAAACCTGGTCTGAATAAAGTGTTCCAGATTTCCCATAAAGAAAAAGGCATCACCCAATATTTGGCCGATCCGGAACACACCGATTTACTTTCCTTGTGTCAGCCTTCTACGGTCTCATCCAACTTGTATATCCTTCCGGGTGGCACGGTGCCTCCCAACCCTACAGAACTAGTAGCCCGCAAGACACTTGACAAAGCCATTGAAATACTGAAAGCAAACTTCGATTTTGTGATTCTAGATACGGCTCCTATCGGTATGGTAACCGATACCCAGTTGATTGCCCGTGTAGCCGACCTGAGTGTGTATGTTTGTCGCGCCGGATATACCCACAAGAGCCATTACGAACTGATTAACGAACTGAAGAAAGACCATAAACTCCCAAACCTCTGTACACTGATTAACTGCATTGACATGGACCAGCGTAAAAACGGCTATTATTATGGTTATGGCAAATACGGAAAATATGGGAAATACGGTTACGGGAAAAAATATGGATATGGATATGGATATGGATATGGTTACAAACATGAGAAAAACTAATAGATGAATGTAGTAAATGGCACTTTCTTCGCTCATTCTACAAAATAAAATTTATTACAATTACTAAAGCTTTATTTCATCAATATGGATTTCAAATTTACTATTTTCACTCCCGTTTATAATGGAGAAAAATTCATTGAACGCGTCTTTAATTCTCTTCAAAATTCTACATATAAAAATTTCGAATGGATAATAATAAACGATGGTTCAACAGATAATAGCCATGAAATCGTGCAAAAATTAATTTCAACGGTAAATTGGGATATAACGTATATAAATTGGCAACAGAACAAAGGCAAACATTATGCCTGGAATTATGCTGTATCTATTGCAAAAGGAGATTTATGGCTACCAATAGATTGCGATGATGCATTTACTTATGAAGCATTATCTTTTTACAATGAAAAATGGAATGAACTATATAAAGATAAAACGATATACGGAATTGAAACATTATGTTTTGATTCTCAATCCAAACAAATCATTGGAACTCAATATCCATTCGATGGATTAAAATCAACATTTCTTGAGTTAAAATATAAATATCATATCAAAGGTGAGAAATGGAGTTGTATAAGAATGGAATACATTAAAAATGTTCCGTTTCCTGAAATCCCAGGCCATTTCTTTACTGGCCCATATATATGGAATATTCTGGGCAAGCAATATAAAATTACATGTTACAATAAAGCATTAAGGGAATATTTTGTCGAACCAACATCAATCTGTCATAAACGAGCACTCAATAGAGATACTTTATATATGTTTATATATTATGACAAATTCCTACTCAGAAATTTTGGATTGTATATATTAAAAAATGACAAATCCGATTTCTTCCGAATTATAAAAGAAGATATTTTAATCAGATTAAAATATTTAATAATGAAGCTATTAAAAGCAAAAGAAATTATAAAGGAATAAGATGAATGAGAATAAAAAGTTAGCACAAAACACAGCATTTCTATATCTTAGAATGCTAGTAACAATGATTATATCACTATTTACATCAAGAGTAGTTTTACAGACTCTTGGAGAAATAGACTTTGGTATTTATAATATTGTTGGTGGTATAGTTATACTATTTTCCTTTTTGAATGCAACTTTATCTACAGCAACACAAAGATTTATAAGCTACGAATTAGGCAAAAAGAATTATTCTAGAGTTCATGAAATATTTTCTATCAGCATGACATCTTATTTCATAATAAGTCTAATTATAATATTGTTATGTGAAACGATTGGTTTATATTTCTTAAACACACAAATAAATATCCCTAAAGAAAGAATATATGCGGCAAATTGGGTATACCAGTTTTCAATTTTAGCTTTTATATGTAATATTATAAGAGTACCATATAGTGCTTCTATAATTGCCTATGAAAAGATGAACTTCTATGCATATAGTAGTATTATTGAAATCTCACTAAAATTGGTAATTGTATATTTGCTTTATTTTATGAATTTTGACAAACTAATATTATACTCCTTTTTAATGTTCCTTACTATATTCTTCGTCACAATTCTATATAAAGTTTATTCAAATAAGAATATACAGACTACAAAATATTTTCATTTTTGGGAAAAGCAATTATTTTACAAAATAGTAAAATTCTCAGGATGGAGTGCTTTAGGAAGTTTCTCAGTATTAAGCGTTCAACAAGGATTAAATATTTTACTGAATATATTTTGGGGTGTTTCTATTAATGCAGCTATTGGAATAGCAAATCAAGTAAGTAGTGCTGTGTATCAGTTTGTAACAAATTTCCAATTAGCCTTTAACCCGCAAATAATAAAATCATATTCCTCTGGAGAAATTAATCGTTTTCAAAGTTTAGTTTTCTGTTCTTCAAAAATATCTTTTTTTCTCCTTCTATTTATTGGTTTACCAATTATTATAAATATTGATTTTATACTACATTTATGGTTAGGTGATACACCAATATACACTTCTGAATTTGTGTCTGTTATGCTTATATACATGGCTATTGACGCAATAGCAGCCCCCCTATGGTTATCTGCTCAGGCTCAAGGAGATATAAAAAGATACCAAATAACATTAAGTTGCATCTTATTTCTTAATTTACCATTAGCGTATATAGCAATTAAATTAGGTCTTTCTCCCATAATCGTATGGGGAACACGATTATTAATAAATATTAGCAGCTTTATTTATAGATGTAACTATACAAGAAAATATATAAACCTAAATATCCGCCTATTCATAACCAATGTTCTGTCAAAAATATTATTAGTAACTATAATCTCTTTTCCCGTTACTTACTTTGTTAAATCATTGTTTTCCAACTGGGAAGCATTAATATCATCAAGTATAACTTCGTGCATAATATTAGGATTTACAATATATTATATCGGATTAACCAAACAAGAACGTTATTTTACTAATGAACTAATAAAATCAAAAATAAGATGATAATTAAAACAATAACATGTCATGATGTATATAATTATGGAGCCTCTTTACAAGCATATGCCCTCCAAACCTTTCTAACCAAGCAAGGTCATGATGTTGAAATTATAGATTACATGCCTGATTATTTAAACAGGACTTATAATTTTTGGTACATATCTGAGAAATCTAGATTTTATAATATATCCCAGAGAAATCCATTGATTCATTTACTATATTCTATATGGAACATACCAAGAACGTATGCGACTTGTGGTAGAATTTTTCCATTCAAAAAATTTAAGAGTAGCTATTTAAAATGCACCCATAAATATCGCACATACCTAGAACTCAAACAAAATCCACCCAAAGCAGATATTTATATAGCAGGCAGTGATCAAATTTGGAACTCATTACTTCCTAATGGAAAGGATCCTGCATTCTTTCTTAACTTTGGAGAAAAAAACACCAAAAGAATATCATATGCAGCCAGTTTCGGAATCCCTTCCATTTCGAAAAATCTAAAAAAACAGACTCAATTATACTTAAGTTGTTTTAACAAGATATCGGTAAGAGAATATACAGGCACTAAAATACTTCAAGAATTAGGATACAACTCAACAGTCGTAGTAGATCCGGTTTTTCTCCTTAAATCAAACGAGTGGAAAGATTTGATAACAACCACAAAAAGAATAATTAAAGAAGACTACATTTTAGTTTACGACATATTTCAAGATAACGAACAATTAACTGCGGCAACAAAAGAATTATCAGCAAAGTATAACTTAAAAATTGTAAGCATTAATGATAACAAGAAATCCAGTTATGCACATGTTAATATTTCCAACGGAGGACCCATTGAATTTTTAAATTTGTTATATAATGCAAGTTTCGTTATATCATGTTCTTTTCATGCTACTGCATTCTCTGTAATATTTAACAAACCATTTTTGGTTTTTTACAGGAAAAGTAATATATCGAGAATGATGGACTTTCTAAAAATAATAAACTTAGAACAATGTTTAAATCCACAGTCATTCGAACCAAATGAAATTAATTGGAATAAAGTCAACGCCCAATTAAAAGAACATGTCTCTAAAAGCATCGAGTTTCTACTACAAAATTTGTAAAGTTATATATGGATTTTTAAAATTCCTGATTAATCTCTAATAATACCAGATTCTGAAATGTAAATTTAGTTACAATGAGTCCATCATACACAATTCAAGAACCATGTAGAAGACCAACACGCAAGCATCTAACTCAAAAAGAATTTATAGAGTTTTGTGCATTATGCCTTTTTTTGCCTCCATTTATAAGTACAATATTTTCTTTTATAAAATTCTTAAACTACAGAAACAAATCTACAGCAGTATTATTTATTGTATTTTTTACTTTATACTTGTCCTATAATTTTGTATCTGTCGATAACAGCCTGCGGTTTTTTTCAGCAGAAAAGATATCAAACTACTCAAATTGGTATGAAGGAGACCCACTAACATATCTAATTCATTTAGGGAATCAAATACATATAAGTAGTAGTAGTTTTTTTTATTTTTTTACCTTAACTATATATCTATTTTGGTATTATTCATATAGAAATATAAGAAAAGATTTAAAAAAATGGGATATAATTATTCTTATCACAGCAGTAATACTTAGAAATGCCATCGATTTATCTTATTATACATTATCTCTTACCTTTTTAATATTTTATGTTACAAGAAAATCCCATATCACAATAAAAGACTATATTATAATAACCATTATTATATTTTTATTGCATCCTGGTATCTTAATGGTATTTTTACCGAGTATTCTTCTATACCATATATTACAAAACAAATCAACTGCCTTATATTATTTATATTTAGTATTTCTATTCATTCTAACAGCAAACTTGCAAAATATAATACCAATAACAGGAATTTCTATTATTGATAACATAGGAAATGCTTACTCACATTATACAAGTACGGATAATAAATGGGGAATCAGAGAAGATAATCTTTCCGGTATGACCTATTTCATTCAATACTATGTAATATTATCTTTACATTTTATCATCTTTATATTTTCAGTTATAAAAAGAAATAAAATAAAAAACAAATTTATATTATCCATCTTTCAGACAACAATGGTAATGTTACCCAATTTTTGGAATTATGTAACAATTACTGAAAGGCTTATGGTTGTTCTATCATTGACAAGTATTTTATGTTTAATTATGCTACAACAAGAATATAAAATCCAGACAAAATATATTGCATACATTTGTGTGTTTATATTTGGTTTCCATACTTTCAGAGCCTCAAGAATGGACTTACACGGAGTATTTTACAGGAATTCTTACCAAGAAATCCAAAAAAGGAGTTATTACATACCAAGTATTTTATTATTCAATTTTGACACATGGGGATATTCAAATGAGTTTATGAATAAAAATTCACAATTTAAACATTTCCTAGATTAATCAATAAAATATAATGGAATCATGATATTTCATAGGCCCGACTAAAATTAACAATTTTAATATCAATTATTTATGAAAAAGATTTTACTTGTAATGGATTCCTTAGGAGCAGGTGGAGCTGAAAAAAGCCTTATAACCTTTCTCAATATTCTGCCACAAGACAATTACAAAATAGAATTAATTCTGATAAGAAAAGAAGGACTTTTCCTACCACAAATCCCCAAACACATACAACTCCTAGAAAAAATATATCCACTACAGTTTCTTGGCGTTTCTCCTACAAATATAATCTTTTATATCAAAAATGGATTTAGCTTTTTTTTTAAAAAGTTATATCGATATCAAAAAGCAAAAAAAAATAAAAAAGGGCTGGCTATTCCACAAGCATTATGGAATAGTTGGAGGAGAGATATAAAAGACTTAGATCGAGAATATGATGTTGCGATATCATATTTAGAAGGATTTACCAATTATTATGTAATTGAAAAAGTACATGCAAAAAAGAAAATATTATGGATTCATAATGAATATAATAAACTAAAATACAATAAAGACTTCGATTATAACTATTTTAGACAAGCTGATAACATCGTCACAATTTCAGATTTATGTAAAAAAGATCTAGTCCATAATTTTCCAGATTTAGCTAACAAGTTTATTGTCCTAGAAAATATATCAGATACAAATCGAATAAAAGAATTAGCAAAAGAAAATATAACAGATGAGATTTTTACAAAATCAAATGGAGTAAAACTTCTATCAGTAGGAAGACTTTCACCACAAAAAGGCTATGATTTAGCATTAAAGGCAGCAAGCATTTTAAAATCAAAAAATATTAACTTTTCATGGTTTATTATTGGAGAAGGTGCACTGAAGAATGATTTAGAAGAGTTAAAACAAAAATTACAATTAGATAAAAATGTATATTTTATGGGGTTACGTTCTAATCCTTATAAATATATGCAGCAAGCTGATATCATAGTACAATCTTCTAGTTTTGAAGGAAAATCTATAGCCATTGATGAAGCTAAAATCTTATGCAAACCAATAGTTTCAACAAATTATAATACGGTTCAAGATTTAATACAGAATAATATAAATGGAATTATAACGGAAATGAATCCTGAATCTCTCTCAAATGGAATTATAAATATAATTATTGACAAAGATTTAAGATATAAATTAATAGATAACCTAAGAAAAGAAAGCAATGACAACACAAAAGAAATAGATAGATACATAAAACTAATAGAGAATTAATATTCTTCTAGATACTCAAAATATCCATGTACGCAATAATATTATTTCATAGGCAAGACTTGCAAATAAAATAAAAAATTAACAAGATAATATTGTATTATGAAAATTATACAGGTATCCTACTCCCTAACATCTGGTGGAGGAGAAAGATTTATAGTTGATTTATCAAACCAATTAAGTAAAAATATCAATTATGAAATTTTACTTTTGACAATAGTTGATGATACTCCCTCAACCAATCGCCATTATCTCAGCGAGTTATCACCAAGAGTAAAATATTATAACTTAAAAGCGAAAAGTGGGCTCAGTTTAAAATCCTTTTACAGAATTTTAATTTTCCTAAAAAAGAACAAACCTGATGTAGTTCATATCCATTGTAGTAGTCTCTTATTTTACATACCATCCCTTTTCTTAAGAAATACCAAATTTATTTTAACACTACATAGTTTAGCCAAACTATGTTTAAATTTTAAAGCACAAAAATACCTAGATAAATTCTTCTTTAAAAATAATTTCATTCAACCTGTTACAATCTCAAAAGAATGCCATAATTCATATGTAGAATTATACAACCTAAATAATGACACCACAATTGTCAATGGACGCTCACAATTACATATTACAACTAATTTAGTTAAAGTAAAACAGGAAATTGAATCTTATAAAAAATCAACAAATGACAAAATATTCGTACATATAGCTAGATACCATCCAGTAAAAAATCAACAATTATTATTTAAAGTATTTGACTCCTTAAGCCAAAATTTCCAAGAATTTCAACTTATCATTATCGGTAGTGGATTCGAAAAATGTAATGGCATCCCTAATAATCCTCATATTCATGTCTTAGGTGAAAAGAAAAACGTAGGAGATTATTTATATTATTCTGATTATTTTGTACTTACATCTTTAGTTGAAGGACTTCCATTATCACTTCTCGAAGCTATGTCATTTGGGGTAATTCCTATTACAACTCCTGCAGGTGGTATAAAAGATGTTATCCAAAATAATATAAATGGATTTATATCACCAACATTCGATGAAAAGGATTTCTTAGCAACTATCATAAGAGCAATAAACCACTCTATCAACAAAGCTGATATCATAAAAGAGTACAAAGAAAAATACTCTATGGAAACATGTTCTTTACGATATCAAAATATCTATTCAAAATAAAGCTTGATACAATAACATGAGAAAGGTATTAATCGTTGCAACTTCCCGAAAGACAAGAGGGGGTATCACCTCTGTAGTAAAGGCCCATGAGACAGGCTCACAATGGAAAAAATATCACTGTAAATGGATTCAAACACATAGAGATGGAAATGCCATCAGAAAGATATGGTATCTAGGAAGTGCTTTAATCAAGTATTTAGTTCTTTTACCATTTTATGATATTGTTCATATACATGTTGGCCTACAAACTTCAGTCAATAGGAAAATAATTTTTGCCCAAATTGCTAAACTGTTTCATAAAAAGATTATAATACATTTCCATCCTTCTACGGAAAAGCATCTATTCGATGAACATAAATATCGAATTGAAAAATTATTTTCATACGCAAATTTACTATTAGTTTTATCCCCCCAATGGATAAGATGGATTAACCAAGCATATCCAAACAACCATTTTAAAATGGAAGTTTTATATAATCCATGCCCAATAGTTAACAGAGATTTCTCTAAGAAGAAAAATCATATTTTATTTGCTGGAACACTTAGTGACAGAAAAGGATACAATAGATTATTAGAAGCCTTTTCTAAAATTTCTAGTCAATACCCTGAGTGGAAAATCATTTTTGCCGGAAATGGAGAAATAGAAAAAGCAAAACAAATTCAAAGAAAACTTGAAATACCACAAAATCAAGTTCAATACTTAGGATGGATAACTGGAAAAGAAAAAGAAACAGCATTTCAAGAAGCTTCAATATATTGTCTTCCAAGTTGGGGAGAAGGATTCCCAATGGGAGTATTAGATGCTCTAGCATACGGTATTCCTGTGATAACAACTCCTGTGGGAGGAGTCATTGATATATTCAAAAATGGTGTGAATGGCTTAATATATGAAACTTATAATATTGATGAGCTTGCAAAAGACCTTTCTTTATTAATGGATTCTAAAGAAACCCGTGATAAAATAATTCAAGAGGCCGATAAACTAGTCAATAATGAATTTAATATAATACGAATTACAAACCAATTAGATAATATTTATTCATCTCTATAAAAATGCCTCGATTAGCTTCAGATAAATACTGTACAGGCTGTTTAGCATGTTATGATACATGCAATCATCAGGCCATCCAAATAGCACATAAGAATGAATTAACTTATGTGAAAGTAGACCCCAAAAAATGTATAGAATGTAAACTTTGTGAATCATCCTGTCCTATTATCACACCAGTCGGAAAGAATCAAGTCCAAAACATGAAAGTATATGGTGGATGGTGCAAACAGGATAAATATCGAATAAAAGGAGCAAGTGGTGGGGCATTTACAGCAATTGCATTAAATTTTCTCACACAATTTGAAAAAGCGGTTGTAGTTGGTGCAAGTTTACAGAACAATAGAGTAAAACATATTGCTATAGAAAATAGTGACGATATCGAATTATTAACTAATAGCAAATATATTCAAAGTGAAACACAAGGCATTTACAGACAAATAAAACAAAAACTTAAAAATAATTGTCATGTATTATTTTCAGGTACTCCCTGTCAAATTGCAGCACTATATGCCTTCTTAGGGAAAAATAAATATGATACATTATATACTATTGAACTTGTCTGTCATGGCATACCAAGCCATGAAGCACTTGATTTCCATCTAAAATACTATAAATCTTCAAAGATATATTCTTTTAGAGACAAAAAAGATGGTCAATATTGGTTTGCATCCCAAAGAACAACTATTGATATCAATGGAAAACCCATCAAGATTCAACGAAATAAAGATATATTCTATCGCATATTTTCAAGTTGGCTATTAGATAGAAAAAGCTGTAGCAATTGTAAATTTTCATGTATAAACCGTGTCGCAGATATCACTTTAGCAGACTTCTGGGGAGCTCCCTGTGATGAAAAAGAATTTCTTAAAGGCGTCTCATTAATCATATCGAACAATACTCATGGCGATTACCTAATACATGCTTCTTCAAAATTTCTGCATCTTTTTAATGCCAATATTAAGGATGCAATCAATTCAAACCCCAATTTATATACAGGATATAAATATATTCAATATCATCCATTAGTAATGTTTCCTAATTTTTTTAGGAAATTACTTCCAGAAAAGCTTAGATTGAGCATTTTAACGAATAGAATGCCATGGAAATTTCTGTGGGCAATCTATAAGATATTAACGATTCTGCATACAAAAAGAATAAAAAAACGCATTATAAACACATATCTCAAATGAAAAAAATAGGTATAATAACTATTGTAAAGGTCAACAACTATGGGGCAGAACTTCAAGCCTTTGCTTTGCAGAAGAAGTTAGAACTCATGGGGTATCATGCGGAAGTTATTGACTATCTTTACTATAAGAACTGGAGGTTTAAGGATACCAAAGAATCGCAACCGTTTATTCCAATGAGTCGAAAGGAAAAATTAACTTATTGGATAAAATATAGATTCATCAATTTTCTAATTGATAGAATTCTTCCAATTCTCAATAGTGCAGTTAGAAACCGCAATAATAGATTCGAATCATTTCACAAGATAAATACAAAATTTAGCAAGACTTTTTTTTCGTATCAAGAATTATATCACGCGAAACTTGATTATGACATATTTATGGTTGGTAGTGACCAGGTTTGGAATCCAGCTGCTTCTTCCACAATAGAACCTTATTTCCTAACATTCGCTCCCAAGGACGCAAAAAAAATCTCTTATGCATCCAGTTTCGGAGTTTCTCAAATTGAAGATCAACTTAAAGAGAAATACAAAACTCTTTTAAATAATATCAATACAATTTCTGTCAGAGAAGATTCTGGAATTAAGTTAGTAAAACAATTAACAGGGAAAGATGCCACTCAAGTAGCAGATCCAACTCTATTATTATCAAAACAGGAATGGACAAATTACATGAAACTTTATCCTAATATGCCACCCCGATATATATTGATTTATCAACTCTCAGATTCTGATGCAATAGTAAATCTTGCCTGTAGAATTTCATCTGAACGAAACATTCCAATTTTTAGAATATGCAAAAGAGCTTTTAATGTAAGGAAAGACAGAGGAATCAATAATATTCTTGATGCAGGACCTTCTGAGTTTTTATCTCTCTTCTATAATGCAGAATATATAATTACTAATTCTTTTCACGGAACCGCATTCTCCGTTAACTTTAACAAACCATTTTTTACCGTGGTTTCTTCTACAAAAAAGAACAATGCCCGAATGCAATCATTACTAGAATTAATGAACTTAAAAGACCGACTTATTTACGACAATATAAACATAAAGACTATTGACATCTCAACTCAAAAATTGGATTTTCAGAACTGCAACATTAAATTAGAGAAAATCCAAAAAGATTCTATTACATTTTTAGCCAATAGTTTATCTTAAAAATTATGCAACTGTCAATACTCATTAATGCATACGCATGTTCTCCCAATATGGGAAGCGAACCTGGAATGGCATGGAATTGGTGTGTAAACCTCGCCAAATACTGCGAACTTCATATTATCACGGAAGGAGAATTTCGAGATAAAATAGAAGCAATTCTCCCTACCCTTTCACAAGGAAAAAATATGCATTTCTATTATAATCCTGTTCCAGAAGAAATACGGAAGATGTGCTGGAACCAGGGAGATTGGCGTTTTTATAAGTACTATAAAGAATGGCAATGGAAAACTTACTTGATAGCAAAGGACATCTGTCAAAAGACTCAGATTGACATTCTGCATCAATTGAACATGATTGGTTTCCGAGAGCCAGGATATCTATGGAAGATTCCTGATATTCCTTTTATATGGGGGCCGGTAGATGCCAAAGAAAGTTTCCCAATGGCTTATCTGGAAGGAGCCAGTTTAAAAACAAAATTATTTATGCAATTGAAAAATACCATTACTAAATGGCAACTCAAACATGCAAAAAGAGTATACTCAGCAGCCAAAAGGGCTTCATACGTAATTTCAGCATCTTCCAATTCGCAGCAAGCTTTTAAAAAATATTTTCAGATTGAATCTCCACTATTGAATGAAACAGGTTGCTACATTCAGGAACATCCAATTATTGATAAATCTAAAAAAGAATATTTGGATGTACTTTGGGTAGGGAAACTGGATTTCAGAAAACAATTAGGTTTAGCTTTACGAAGCGTGGCAAAAACACAGAATCCTCACATTAAACTACATATTGTAGGAGGAGGAAACAGTCTCCCCTATCAAGCACTAGCAAAAGAATTAGGCATCGAAGCTCAATGTAAATGGTATGGAGCTGTATCACACGAAGAAGTACAAAGAATCATGCAGGAAAGTGATGTATTCTTCTTTACTAGTGTAGCTGAAGGAACTCCACATGTGGTATTGGAAGCTATCGGGAACAATCTACCCGTGGTTTGTTTCAATACTTGCGGCCAAGGTGATTCAGTGAATGAAAAAGTGGGAAGAAAAATAGAATTATCTAACCCTACCACATCTATCCACGAATTTGCCAAAATCTTAAATGAGTTAAAAGAAAATCGAACTTTATTAAAAGAAATGGCCGAAAACTGCAAAGAGAGACAACAAGAATTATCATGGGATAGAAAAGCTCAACAGATGGTGGAACTGTATAGAAAGGCTCTAAAATAATGACAAAACTATGTCTATTTTACTTCATAATAAAATTAAAAGCACAATGCAAAATCACGTTGTTATCATGGCAGGCGGAATCGGCAGCCGGTTCTGGCCCATGAGCGTACCGGAATATCCCAAACAGTTCATCGATGTGATGGGCGTAGGGAAATCACTGATACAACTAACCGCAGAACGCTTTGAAGGGGTATGCCCGAAAGAAAACTTTTGGATGGTTACCTCTGAAAAGTATGTCGGTATCGTAAAGGAACAGTTGCCGGAAATTCCGACACAGCACATTCTAGCGGAACCGGAAGCCAGAAATACGGCTCCCTGCATCGCGTATGCGTGCTGGAAAATCAAGAAGCAGTATCCGGAAGCAAACATCGTAGTCACCCCTTCGGATGCGCTGGTACTCGACAAGGAAGAGTTTAAACGGTGCATCAGTCAGGCGCTGGAATTTACGGCCAACTCGGAAGCCATCGTCACACTGGGAATGAAACCGACACGCCCGGAAACGGGATATGGATACATTGCCGCAACAGAAGAAGGACAAAACGGAATCTACAAGGTAGAGGCGTTCAAAGAGAAACCGGATCTGGAAACGGCACAGAAATACGTGGCACAGGGAAATTATTTCTGGAATGCGGGTATCTTTGTATGGAACGTGCAGACCATTACCCATGCCATCGAGAAATATGCCCCGCAGATTGCCGGGGTGATGGAGAAGATGGCACCGGATTTCTACACGGAAAAGGAAACGGAGACCTTGAAAGCGGACTTTCCAACCTGTGAAAAGGTATCCATCGACTATGCCGTGATGGAAAAGGCGGAAGGTATCCATGTACTTCCTGCGGAATTCGGATGGAGCGACCTAGGAAGCTGGGGCTCGCTGCACGGTCTGTTGCCGCAGGATGAAAACGGAAACGCCAAAGTAGGCGACAACGTAAAACTATTTGACTGCCGGAACTGCGTGGTACACGTGGCCGACGAAAAGAAGGTGGTACTGGAAGGTCTGGACGGCTTTATCGTAGCGGAAAAAGACGGAAGGCTGCTGGTATGCCGACTGGCAGAAGAACAACGCATCAAAGAGTTTTCACAGGCATAATTTTATAAACCTCATTTTTATTTTACATGGAAAGAAAAGTAGCATTAATCACAGGTATAACAGGTCAGGACGGTTCGTTCCTGGCCGAATTTTTATTAGAAAAAGGTTATGACGTGCACGGCACCATCCGCCGCTCGTCAGTGGACTTCCGCGAACGTATCGCACATCTGGAAGGACGAGCGAACTTTCACTTGCACTATGCAGATTTGGGGGATTCCATGAGTATTCTGCAAGTGGTAAGCAAGGTACGCCCCACAGAAATTTACAACCTGGCAGCACAAAGCCACGTACAGGTGAGTTTCGACTCTCCGGAATTTACAGCTGATGTAGACGCCACAGGTGTACTCCGCGTGTTAGAGGCTGTCCGTCTGTGCGGACTGAAAGATACCTGTCGCATCTATCAGGCATCTACTTCGGAACTTTACGGAAAGGTGGAAGAAGTGCCGC
>ERZ791859.165-NODE-165-length-57551-cov-2.990973_pt1 | contig 57551 bp, 46 predicted proteins | sample MGYA00509943_ERZ791859 | MGnify/ENA primary metagenome ERZ791859 (study PRJEB30046, sample SAMN00792065) | human gut metagenome | study: EMG produced TPA metagenomics assembly of the A metagenome-wide association study of gut microbiota in type 2... | reverse complement strand
ATTATACCTATTACTGGGATACCATTTACCGGGTGCAGTATTTTGATAAGAAAGCCCCCTATGCATCCCTGCCATACTATACGTTGGCAAGCTATTATCAGGATGAACGGCAGCCCGCCGGGGTTCTTATGGATGGAGACCGTACTGTGCTCCGAAATGGCAATGACGTTCTGGAAGTAGACGGAACCATAAGAAACAGCATGTCACATCTTTATATGAATGCTTTGTTTACAGCAGATTTGGCAGATGGTGCTTATGTGGACCGGAATGAGACACTGAGCGAATCGGAAGTAAATGAAATTATAGAGAATATGAATAGCTGGCGGTATGATTTGGCTGGGTTTAACAGCAAATTACCGGAAGACGAATGGGCATTTATAAAGAAATATAATGAGTATACGGAAAAATATACGTATGTGCCGGAAAATCTCACAAGAATCCGGGAACTGGGAAATCAGTTGGAAGCGGAGTATGAAAGAGATTATTCGGATTTTGTAGATAACCGATTTACTGAGAATGGTACTTATTATGATAATATTTATAACTTTAAGGAAATCTATGCAGTCTATCTGGTGAAACGGGAACTGGCGAAGTGTAACTATAATCTGGATTTGGACAATGTGCCATGGGGACAGGATGTAACAGAACATTTTCTGTTTGATACGAAGGAAGGCTTTTGTCAGCATTTTGCCAGTGCTGGAACACTGCTTCTGCGGCAGATGGGAATTAAGGCACGGTATGTCAGCGGCTATGCTGTAAGTACATCGAAGTTTAAGAAGGACAGTGATGGTAATTATACGGCAGAGGTTCTTGATAATCAGGCACATGCCTGGACGGAAATCTATATAGACAGTGTTGGCTGGGTGCCGGTGGAAATGACGCCGGGAAATAAAACCGGCATTGACCGTCTGGAGATTCAGCAGGAAAGTGACAGCATTACCATCCGGATGAATGATGGCAGAACAGCAGACCTAATTACGCTGGAGCGAAGTGATTATCAGGACAGTTCCAAAGATGACAGTCAGTCGGATTTATCCGGCAGCGGAATGCAAAATACGGAAAATCAGAATACAGAAAGTCAGGATACAGAAAACCCGGATACAGAAAACCCGGATACGGAAAATCAGGGCACGGAAAACCGGAATACAGAAAATTCCATGCAGGATGGCAATAAGGCAGGAAAACAGAATCAAAAGGAAAGCCGTTTAAAGGTCATTTTGATTGTTGTGGTAATCATAATTCTGCTTCTTGCAGCAGGTATCTGGTATTACTTAAGAGAGATAGAAGGAAAACGGAAGAAGGGAACACATAGTTACAAGCGTATCATCCGTTGGAATTCGAACCAGATTTATCGCATTTTACGGCGGAAGGGCATTGTAAATGCAAAAGTACAATCCGACCGGACATTCAGGGAACAGCTTTTAAATTATGGGGGCTGGAGCATGGAAGAAAAGGAGCGTTATCTTCAGATTCTTGAAGTGGCAGCGTATAGCCATAAGAAACTTACCAGAGAGGATGTGCAGTTTGTACAGAAGCTTTACCGGAAACTGAAAGAATAAAAAGAGAAGCTTTGCAAAAAAACAACAGCCGCGCCAGTGTATACACGGATACGGCTGTTGCGATGGCATTATACGGTTTCCGGTTCGTCGTAATCAACACCAAAGGTTTCTACGGTAACGGTTTTCATTCGCTGGTCTTCCATTGGACGGTCACTGTAGTCGGTTGCAACTTCTGCAATTTTATTTACCACATCCATGCCTTCAATGATTTTACCGAAAGCAGCGTAAGCACCATCTAAGTGTGGAGCATCCTTATGCATGATAAAGAACTGGGAGCCGGCAGAGTTTGGCATCATGGAACGAGCCATGGAAAGAACGCCTGCAGAATGCTTTAAGTCATTGGCAAAGCCGTTCTGTGCAAATTCACCCTTGATACCATATCCTGGACCGCCCATTCCGGTTCCTTCCGGGTCACCACCCTGAATCATAAAACCGTTGATGACACGATGGAAGATAAGTCCATCATAAAATCCCTTGTTGACAAGGCTGATAAAGTTATTTACTGTGTTAGGAGCAACCTGCGGATATAATTCCGCTTTCATAATATCTCCGTTTTCCATTTCAAATGTAATAATAGGATTCTGAGCCATTGTAAGATACCTCATTTCTGTTCATTGAATTCATCCTGCATAACAGAATGTAGTTCTACTATAGCGGAAAAAGGCTTTTTTGTAAAGAAAGAGAGAAGGAAATATGTGTTACTGGAATACTGTAAACTGGAACTGTATCATACGAAAAGAAACATTAGAAGAAAAACTTTCTGAAGAAGAGAAACATGCATTAAGCCGCCTGCAAAAAGAACTGTCAGAGCAGAAAAAAGTGGAACTTCTTTTTACAGATGCTGATATGGAAAAAGATATCACATTTTTCCTGAGCGGACATCATGTAAAGCCGGAGGAATGTATGCTGCTTGCAACAGAACCGGAAGAAGTGGCATGGGCGAAAAAGGATGCAGATTCAGACTCAGACTCAGACCAGCTTACCATCATTGGCTATGAAGTACCGGATTTTTCAAAACAGATGCCTTTAAGCAATGTGGATATGCTGCTTCTTGGACTGGAAGAAGTGGACACAGAATTTTTACTTCGGACATTTCAGCGGAAGCATCACCTGCCGTGGCGGATACTAGAGACAAAGCGGTGCTATCTGAGAGAGATTACGTTAGATGACATGGACGATTTATTTGATTTATATAATAAGAAGGGAATCTCCGATTATATCGAGCCCCTTTACGAAAGGCAGGAAGAGGAGGAGTACCAGAGAGCATATATTGAAAATATGTATGGCTACTATGGATATGGCATGTGGCTGGTAAGGGAAAAAGATACCCACCGGCTGATTGGAAGAGCCGGAATCGACTATCGCATGCTAGGAGAAGAAGAAATTATTGAGATGGGTTATGTCATTGCACCGGAATACCAGAGGCAGGGTTATGCATATGAGGTCTGTCAGGCAATCATGGCGTGGGTAAAAAACAATCTTGATTTTCGAAGAATTGACTGTCTGGTGGAGCCGGGGAATGAAGCATCGTTGGGACTGCTTCATAAACTTGGCTTTCAGGAAACAGAGAAGATAAATCAGGATGGAAAAATATTCCGGCATTTCTGGTATTTTTATCCGTGATTGGAAAGTTAAACGGCAGGAGACATTTTTATACATAATATAAATCTTTTTTTCATATATAGTACAAAGCGAAACTGTATCCGGAACATGATATAAAAAATAAGTTACGGATGCAGGCACAAGGTACGAAGATGGATGGAGGATATATGGGAAAAGAGAAGGTGGCAGGAAAAGGAAATCTTTTTACGACAATGGGCAAAGTGTTGCTGGTCATGTATATTCTGACGGGAATACTGCTTTTTATTCTGGCGGCAGTCTTATATAAAATGGAATTAAGCGAAGCTGCGGTAAATATCAGCATTATCATAAGCTATATTGTAGTGGGATTTGTCGGCGGCTTCATCATTGGAAAGATTAAGAAGAGCCGGAAATATCTGTGGGGAGCCGTGATGGGGCTATTATATTTTGCAGTGTTGCTCATTGTGTCCCTGATATTGAAAAAGGGACTGGATTCCGGAATGCAGCACATCCTTACAACACTGATTTTATGCACTGCTTCGGGAACTGTGGGCGGAATGCTCAGTTAAAAAAAGTGCTTTTCTTATGAAAGACTATGTGTTATACTAACTAGAGGTATTTTTTCGAAAGGAGATAACGAGATGAAACATATTAAGACCCTGAATACAAGAAAGTTACAGAATACAGTAAAGAAGGGCGGATGCGGCGAGTGCCAGACATCTTGTCAGTCAGCATGCAAGACTTCCTGTACTGTAGGAAACCAGACTTGCGAGCATTGCAAATAATTACCAGAAGTTCAGATTGAGAACGAACGAAACGACCGTACGCCTGCGCGGACGGTCGTTATAATGTTGTAAGAAAGTGAGGAAATATTGTAGTGGTTCACCAGTATAAAAACAACGGCTATAATATTGTCCTGGATGTAAACAGCGGCGCCATCCATATTGTGGATGACTTAACCTATGATGTCATTGCATTGTGGGAAGAGACAAGCCGTGAAGAAATCATACAGAGACTGAATAAGACCTATGATGAGGCGGAGATAAAAGAAGCAATTGAAGAGATAGAGGAATTGCAGAAGAACGGAGATTTGTTCACACCGGATGATTATGAAGAATACATTGGTGATGTAACAAAGCGTCCTACTGTAGTAAAAGCACTGTGTCTGCATATTGCCCATGATTGTAACCTTGCCTGCAGATACTGTTTTGCAGAAGAGGGAGAATATCACGGCAGACGTGCGTTAATGTCCTATGAAGTAGGAAAAGCTGCATTGGATTTCCTGATTGCCAATTCCGGCAACCGCCGGAACTTAGAGGTGGACTTCTTCGGTGGAGAACCTACCTTAAACTTCCAGGTGGTAAAAGATTTGGTAGCATATGGAAGAGCGCAGGAAAAAATACATAATAAGAATTTCCGGTTTACACTGACCACAAATGGCGTTCTTTTAAATGATGATATTATGGAGTTCGCTAATAAAGAGATGGACAATGTTGTATTAAGTATTGACGGAAGAAAAGAAGTCAATGATTATATGCGTCCGTTCCGTGGTGGTCAGGGAAGCTATGATGTGATTGTTCCGAAATTCCAGAAATTTGCAGACAGCAGAAATCAGGAACGCTACTACGTGCGTGGAACCTATACCCATCATAATTTAGATTTTTCCAAGGATGTACTGCATCTGGCAGACCTTGGGTTTAAGCAGATTTCCGTAGAGCCGGTTGTGGCACAGGAGACAGATGATTATGCCATCTGTGAGGAAGACCTGCCACAGCTTTTTGCAGAATATGATGCACTGGCAAAAGAGATGGTAAAACGGAAAAAAGAGGGAAAAGCATTCAACTTCTTCCATTTTATGATTGATTTGGAGGGCGGTCCTTGTGTTGCCAAGAGACTTTCCGGATGTGGTTCCGGAACCGAGTATCTGGCAGTAACACCTTGGGGAGACTTGTATCCATGTCACCAGTTTGTTGGAAATGAAGATTTCCTGATGGGAAATGTTTTTGAAGGCTTAAAACGTACCGATATCCGGGATTCCTTTAAGAGCTGTAATGTTTATTCCAAGGAAAAATGCAGAGAGTGTTTTGCAAGATTCTACTGTAGCGGTGGATGTGCAGCGAACTCTTATAATTTCCATGGTGATATTCATAATACCTATGACATTGGTTGTGCATTGCAGAAGAAACGTGTGGAATGCGCAATTATGATAAAAGCCGCAGAGGCGGAAATTTAAGTCAGGAGAAAGGAAGAAGAAAATGAAGAAAAGTAAGGGCGTAGCCATATTACTTGCAGTTCTCTTGGTTTTAGCAGGACTGTCGTATTATGCGTCTATCATCTTATCTTCAACCGGAAAAGGTGAAGATAAGAACATTAAGCTTGGATTGGATTTGGCAGGTGGTGTCAGCATCACATATCAGGTGGAATCCGAGAATCCGACTTCCGAGCAGATGAAGGATACTATTTACAAGCTTCAGAAGCGTGTGGAAGGCTACAGTACAGAAGCATCTGTATATCAGGAAGGTGATGACCGTATCACCGTTGAAATTCCAGGAGTAAAGGATGCCAACAAGATTCTGGACGAACTTGGAAAACCGGGTTCCTTAGAGTTCCGGGATCCGGACGGAAATGTTTACATGACCGGTAATGATGTAAAGGATGCACAGGCTGCAACACAGCAGGATAACCTTGGCAACAAGCAGTATGTGGTCCAGCTTACACTTACCGATGAAGGCGCACAGAAATTTGCAGATGCAACCACTGCCAATGTTGGAAAGGTCTGCCCAATTGTATATGATGATGAGGCAATCAGTACTCCTCGTGTAAAAGAAGCAATTACCGGCGGAAGCGCAGTAATCGATGGAATGAGTTCCTATGAAGAAGCAGAGACTTTAGCTTCTAACATCCGTATCGGTTCTCTTTCCTTAGAGTTATCTGAGTTACAGTCCCAGATAGTAGCAGCACAGCTTGGTACAGAAGCAATTTCAACGGCATTAAAGGCAGCAGCAATCGGTCTTGCCCTGATTGCGGTATTCATGATTGCTTACTACTGGATTTCAGGTGTGGCAGCAACCATAGCACTTGGAATTTATACTACAATGGTAGTTGCAGTTATTTATCTTTTTGAAATTACACTTACCCTTCCGGGTATCGCAGGTATCATCCTTTCCATTGGTATGGCGGTAGATGCAAATGTTATTATCTTCGCCCGTATCAGGGAAGAAATTGCATCCGGCAAGACTGTTTCGACAGCGATTAAGACCGGATTCCAGAAAGCGTTATCTGCAATTTTAGACGGAAATATCACCACCCTGATTGCTGCAGCAGTGCTGGCATTTAAGGGAAGCGGTTTCGTAAAAGGATTTGCTTATACACTGGCAATCGGTATCGTATTATCTATGTTTACTGCATTAGTTGTAACAAGACTGGTATTACATGGACTGTATGTAATTGGTTTCCGTGATGCAAAATTCTATGGAAGACAGAAAGACCGCCGTCCAATGCATTTTATTGCAAAACGCCACGTATTCTTTATTATTTCAGCAGTAATTATCATTGCCGGATTTGTGGGAATGGGCGTAAACAAAGCCAATGGCAAGGGCGCATTGAACTTAAGCCTTGAATTTGTCGGTGGTACATCTACAACCGTAGATATGGGTAAAGATTATACTCTTGCAGAATTAGATTCTGAAGTAATTCCTCTGATTGAGGATGTGACTGGAGATTCCAGTGTACAGGCTCAGAAGGTAGAAGGAAGTACACAGGTTGTATTTAAGACCAGAAGCCTTGATTTGGACGAAAGAGAGCAGTTAAATACTACATTAGAAGAAAATCTTGGTGTAGATACTTCAACTGTTTCCTCTACTAATATCAGTTCCACTATCAGTGGTGAAATGACAAAAGATGCAGTCTGGGCAGTAGTAATTGCAACAATCTGTATGCTGGTTTATATCTGGTTCCGGTTTAAAGACATTCGTTTTGCAACCTCTGCTATTTTAGCACTTATTCATGATGTACTGGTTATTTTAACCTGTTACTCTCTGCTGCGGCTGTCTGTAGGAAGCACATTTATTGCAGTAATGCTGACAATCATCGGATATTCCATCAATGATACCATCGTTATCTTTGACCGAATCCGTGAGAATATGCATCTGGTAAGAAATGTGGATAAGGAAAGCTTAACCGAAATAGCTGACCGCTCCATTTCCCAGACAATTTCACGAAGCTTAAATACTTCAATTACAACCTTTGTAATGGTATTCCTGCTTTATATCCTTGGAGTTGCATCCATTAAAGATTTCTCACTTCCTCTTATGGTAGGTATTGTGAGCGGAACTTATTCTTCTATCTGTATTGCAACAGAGCTGTGGTTTGTATTCAAAACACGCTTTGCAAAGAAGAATGCATAAGTAACAGAAATGGTTTCCCCTCTTCTGATTTGGAAGAGGGGATTTTTACATTTGGGCGTTGTTTAAAAATTAATATCCGGGGATTGCAAAAGGATAGAAGAGATTTGTTACAATAATATTACGTTGATTCGCAGCAGATTATCTTTCGTTATGAAATACCACAGTTCTAAAATGCGTGTTTTTCTTTTGGTTATGAAAACAGTCTTTCCAATGTTTGCCAGAATAGCTACACGGTTCGTCGAAGTACAGATGCCTGATAAGGGCTGTTAGGGGCACTGGGAATTTCATCTGGCAACAGGCAACGCTGGTACAGGGATGTACCAGCGAGGCACATTTGAACATGGACGTGAATTTGTGCCGGTTGCCAGATGAAAGTATAATTATGCCGAAATTCCCTGTGCCCCTTGCAGGCGTTATGCGGCATCTGTTCTCGACGGACAGTGCAGCTATTCAGTCAAAGCAACCGGAAAGACAGTTTATATGCAAGAAAAACACGCATTCTAAGAACTGCTGGCATTTCATAACGGATAAAGATAATCCGCTGTAAATCTCCGTAATATTTTCCAGCAAAGATTATTTCCGTTTGCAATTGCCAAAAATTAATATTTGAAAAAGGAGAAAAGAATGACTACAATTCAGAAAATAGCAATTGCATATGCAATAATTGCAAATATTGTCGGGCTATCCGTCATGGGGATAGATAAACGCAGAGCCATCTGTCATAAATGGCGTATTTCGGAAAAAACATTATTTCTGGTAAGCATACTGGGAGGAAGCATTGGGACATGGGCAGGTATGTATCTGTTCCGTCATAAGACAAAACATTGGTACTTTGTAATAGGAATGCCATTTATACTGATTGTGCAACTGGTTTTATACTATTATTTTTGGTAAAAATATTTTCAAACCGGGATAGGCGTGATAAAATATATCAAACAGAAATGAGATATGGATAATAGGTGAACAACAGTATCAGGGAGAAATGCAAATTATGGCAGGAATGATGGAGTTAAATGGCTGCCGGATTATTGTAAAGGAAATTGCCGGCGGGAAGAGGGTATTAGATACAAGAATTAAATCTTATGATCCGATCCGTAAAGTAGTAAAGGTTAGTGCAGGAAGCCTGGACAACCGGATGGAGCATGCAGTGACGGTTATCATATTTGGACCGAATGGGAGCCTGGTAGAAGCTACCGGTAATCTTCGGAAGGTTATAATTGCCAATGAAGTAGAAATCGAGCTGGGCAGGAGTAAGAATGGTGAGAAGCGGAAGCATGCCCGTTATCCCTTAAAAGAAAAGGGATATATAGAATCTGTTATTGTGGATGGAACATTAATTGAATTGCAGAAGCCAATTGAAATGGAAACCTGTAATATCAGTGGAAATGGAATTCTGATTCAGACAATGGCAGGAAGCGGGACAGTTGGAACGGAACTGCGGATTTGTGTGAAACTTGGAGATACAATGTTACAGAAGACATATCGGATTGTCCGGATACAGAATGCAAATCTTAAGACAGAAGAGTATGGCTGCATGATGATTCGTGACAGGAATATATAAGGGCGGAGTGACAGAATGAGACTTAGAAAAATTCCAATTGATTTTTTATGGGAAGGCCTGGAACTTTCCGGAGATATTTATAATGACAGAGGTTCGGTGCTGCTTTTGAAACGGGGCGAAGTCCTGACACAGGACCGGTTAGATAAACTTTCCAAGTTTGAACGTGGTGGATATATTACAACCAGTGAGGAAACTTATCAGGAAATTCTCAACAGTGGAAAAGCACCAAGAGCTGCATTGCAGAGAGTATACGAAGAAGCAATCGGCTATACAGCATTAAAAAACGATGTAGACAGTATTTTTTCTGTAACCAGAAATGCTTCCGAAATTAATATGGAAGCAACGGAGACTGTTACAAAGGATATTTTTACTAAGATTAAGGTATTGGATTTTCCTAAAATATTTCAGTGTATTGATGCACCGAGAGAGATGGATGAGAATTTGCAGCGCCATTCCCTGAACGTAGCATTTACCAATGGTGTTATCGGGCAGTGGCTGAAGCTTCCGGAACCGGTGATTAAAAAGCTGGTATGCGCCGGATTAGTGCACGATATCGGAAAGACGAAGATACCGGAAGAAATCTTAAATGCACCGAGAAGACTTACGGAAGAAGAATTTGAAATCATAAAAGCTCATCCCGTTTATTCATATGAGCTGCTTTGGGATAATGTAGATGAAGATATCCGGTTAGCGGCAAGACATCATCATGAGCGGCTGGATGGCAAGGGTTATCCGGATCAGATTGCAGGAGATGAGATTTCTCTGCTGGCAAGGATTACCGCCATTTCCGATGTGTATGATGCCATGATTTCTCAGAGAAGTTATAAGGAATCCATGATTCCTTTTGATGTGTTGGAGAAATTTAAAAAGGGTGAATTTCCGGGACTGGATGAACGCCTGGTAGACTTATTTGTGAAAAATATGGTGGAAAATTACCGGGATGTAAAGGTACAGATGTCCGATGGAAGAATCGGTGTGGTGCGTTACATTCCACCAAATGACCTGAATCATCCGATTATCAACTGTAATCATGATGTCAGTCAGACAGATGATAAATGGTATTGCGTCTGCATTGCAAATCAGACAGGAAAATAGATTTTGCATAAATAAAAACCTCTTTACCAGAAAACTGGTAAGGAGGTTTTTGTTTACAGGCTCTGTTTCAGACAGGTTTTGATATCATCGGAAGCATTGCTGATTGGTTTCAGGTGGAAGGTATCGGTAAGATACTGCAGCACATTTGGACTGATGAAGGCAGGAAGCGTTGGACCTAAATAAATATCATGAATGCCAAGGCTTAAAAGGGCAAGCAGGTCAGCAACCGCTTTCTGTTCATACCAGGATATAATCAGTGACAGTGGAAGTCCGTTTACGTCCGTTTCAAAAGCATCTGCAAGTGCAGTAGCAATGCGGATGGCAGAGTAGACATCATTACACTGTCCCACATCTAAAAGGCGTGGAAGCCCTGCTACTTCACCAAAATCCAGTTTGTTGAAACGGTATTTGCCGCAGGCAAGCGTCAGAATCATACAGTCAGTTGGAACCATCTGGGCAAAGTCAGTGTAGTAATTTCGACCCGGACGGGCACCGTCACAGCCGCCGATAAGGAAGAAATGGCGGATTTGTCCGCTTTTAACAGCTTCCACAAGCTGTGGGGCATAGCTTAAGGCAGCGTGGTGTCCGAAACCTACCAGAATCTCTTTTGCCGGCTGGTCTTCCTGGAAACCGCCAAGTTCAATTGCCTGTTTTATGATTTCACTGAAATCTTTGTCTCCATTTTCTTTCCGACCGACATGTTTCACACCATCCCAGCCTACTACATTCGTGCTGTAAATCCTGTCTTTGTAGGAATCTCTCGGACGCATCAGGCAGTTGGTGGTCATCAGGATACAGCCTGGAATGTTGTCAAACTGTTTCTGCTGATCCTGCCAGGCTCCACCGAAGTTACCTACAAGATGAGAATATTTTTTCAGTCCATCATAACCGTGGCAGGGCAGCATTTCACCATGGGTATAGATGTTGATGCCGGTGCCTTCCGTCTGCTTCAACAGCATTTCCAAATCCTTTAAGTCGTGGCCGGAGACAATGATAAATGGCCCTTTTTTAATAGTAACATTTACCTTATGCGGGGAAGGATTGCCATAAATAGTGGTATTGGCATCGTCCAGTTTTTTCATGACTTCAATAGCCATTTCACCGGTACGCATGGTCAGACGGATCAGGTCTTCGACAGTCAGCCGGTCATCGGTAATGGCTTCTAATGCCAGTATATAAAAGTCATCCACTTCATCACTGAAGTAACCTAATTCTCTTGCCTGATGACCATAGGCACTGATACCTTTTAAACCGTAGAGAATAGTTTGACGGAGGGAGCGGATGTCTGGGTCTAAGGATTTGTCATACATAATGCCCGCCATAGGAGCATCCTTTAACATATCCGTTTTTGAATCCGGCAGATGATAGGTGGCATGGAGTGTGGAATTCGAAATTTCACCTACCAAATTGTGAAGCTCTTCTTTGATTTGCTGTGATTGCCGGAGCAGTGCCACATGTACATCTGCATCAAAATTTACATTGGTAAGTGTCGTAAAAAGTACATTTTCAATAAGGCTTACAATCGATTTGTCCATATGTTGTCCCTGCTCCACCAGCACTTTTCCGTAGCAGCTGATTCCCTTTATCTGAAAAATAAGTAAATCCTGCAGGTTGGCAATTTCCGGTGTCTTTCCGCATACGCCAAGCTTTGTACAGCCTTTGCCACCGGCTGTCTGTTCACACTGATAGCAGAACATTTCATAATTTAAATCCATGTTATTTCCCATACGATAATCTCCTTTTATAGAAAATTTTTTGGACGATTGCGAAAAGATATATTTTTCTTTCAAAATTTTTACTATAGAAGGGCATTTCAGCACAAATTACTTCCAATGCCCTTCTATATTTAAAATTTTTGAAATAAATTCTTACGTTCTTTTTCATAATCGCCTAAGAAAAGTTTATATATCGGCATTAGCATGAGCCGGGAAAAGGAATATTATGCATGAAGAAATAGAGTAGATAAAATAGAAAGTTGACAATGGAATAAAATCTGACTAAAATACTTAGGAACCGAACTAATTAGAAATAGTAATAAGTTTAAAGAAAGGAACAGATTTGCTATGGAAACAGGAAAGGTAATTAATAAAATATCCAACCGGCTCCGCAGACGTTCTAAGAAAATACAGGAATCTATCGGAATCAGCGGAGCAAAGGGTAACATCTTAAATTATATTCTGGTGGAATCAGAAAACCATCCGGTATACCAGAAAGAGATTGAGGAAGAATTTGGCTTGCGTCCGTCTACTGCAACAGAGACTTTAAAGAATCTTGAGCAGGCAGAACTAATCTGCCGGGTGCCGGAATCAGAGGATGGAAGATATAAGAAGATTGTTTTTACAGAACAGGCGCGGAAGATTGAACATATTCTGCGAAAGGAAATTACGGAATCGGAAGAACTTTTATTACAGGGAATTAAGGAAGAAGAAAGAAAAGAATTTTTAAGAATTGCCGAGAAGATGCTTCGGAATCTGGAATGAGAAATTTAAAGTTACAAGAGGCCGATGAGTGTCTTTGGGAAGCAGATTTTACCGGCAGAAAGGAAGGGTTACAATGGACGAAAATGAATTGATGGGCAGCATGAAGGTGTCGAAGGCAGTAGCAAAGATGGCAATTCCAAGTGTCATCAGCAGTCTGGTTACTGTCGTTTATAATATGGCGGATACATTTTTCGTAGGGCAGACAGGGGATCCGTTGCAGGTGGCAGCAGTCAGTCTGACGAATCCGATTTTTATATTATTCATGGCATTTGCCAATATGTTTGGTATGGGCGGAAGCGCAGCGGCATCTATGGCATTGGGCGAAAAGAAGGAAAAAAGAGTAAAGCAGGTTTCTTCTTTTATTACCTATGCATCACTTATCGTGGGAATTGTTTTTGCTGCAATTTTACTGGTTGGAATGCAGCCGGTTTTACAATTGTTTGGAGCAGATGCAGATACTTATGAATTGGCGAAAGGATACACAACATACATTTCTTATGGTGCACCGTTTATTATCTGGTCTGCGGCAGCAAGCTTTGTTGTGCGTGCGGACGGAGCCAGCCGGGAAGCTATGACAGGAAGTATGATAGGAACCGTGGCCAATATTATTTTAGACCCGATATTTATCAGTGGATTTGGTATGGGTGCAGCAGGCGCAGCCATTGCAACGACTATTGGAAATATAATGGCGAGTGTATATTATCTTTGGTATTTCTGTAGAAAGAGCAGGAACATGTCTATGGCATTCCGGTATTTTAAATGTGGGGACAGAATTCTGTCCCAGGTATGCTCGGCAGGACTTCCAACAGCTATTTTTTCTGCATTGATGAGCATTTCTACGATTATTTTAAACCAGATTCTGGTGGCATATGGAAATGCACCGGTAGCGGCTATTGGAATTGTATTTAAGGCAAATATGTTTATCACATTTTTACAGATGGGACTGGCAAATGGAGTACAACCGTTATTAGGCTATAGTTACGGTGCAGGGAACAGGGAGCGTTTTATTACAGTGGAACGTTATACGAAGAAATGCTGTCTGATTGTAGGTGTATTGGCGACAGCACTGTTTTTCTTTTTCCGGGAGCCGATTATCCGCCTGTTTATTTCTGATACAGAGGTCATAAATTATGGTGTGGAAATGCTGATTGCTTATATGATTTCCGGTCCGGTCATTGGCATTTTATTTATGAATATGAACTGTATGCAGTCTACCGGAAATGCACTTCCGGCAACGATTCTTTCTATATTGAGACAGGGCGTACTTTTGATTCCGGTGCTTTATGGCTTGAATGCATTGCTCGGTCTGCACGGTGTTATCTACGGACAGGCACTGACGGATTATGTGGCAGTTCTCCTTTCTATTGTAATCTGGCGGTGGAAACGCAGGAAAACTTTATAGGAGAAAACGGTCAGGTTGCCTTTTTCACAGGTTGGTGCTATGCTGACGATAGTAGATTGGCAGAGTAAGTGGAGGAGAAGGCATGGAGCAGAATGTTCAGAAAGCAGAACAGATGAAATACCGGCTGGCAGATGCCATGAAGCAGTGTATGGCGAAGATGCCGATAGAACGGATTACAGTCCGGCAGATTGTGGAACTGAGCGGAACGACAAGACAGACATTTTACCGTCATTTTCAGGATAAATATGATCTGATAAACTGGTATTTTGACAAAATTTTAGCAGAATCCTTTGAACATATGGGAGAGGGAAAGACGGTATATGAGGGGCTGGTAAAGAAATTTGAATATATTGAACAGGAAAAATTATTTTTCCGGGCTGCATTTAAATCAGATAGCCAGAACTGCTTAAGAGACCATGATTTTGAACTGATTACCCGGTTTTATACGGATAAAATAGAAAAGAAATCAGGACAGAAATTATCGGAGCATCTTCATTTCCTTCTGGAAATGTATTGCCAGGGTTCAGTTTATATGACAATTCAGTGGGTGCTTGGAAGAAAGAAGACTACACCGAGGGAACTGGCAAAGGCACTGACGGAAGCGGTGCCGGCAGAACTGAAAGCAGTATTTGAAAAATTGCAGATGATATAGTGGTGACGGATGATGATTGAGAGTGGAATTTGTCCATGACAGATATTGAAAAATCAAGTGACAGAGTTGCCTTTTTGTAACTTTTTATTTGTCTTTTTCATTGGTAAAATAGAGGTATCAATAAAGGACAAAGGAGAAGATAAAATGGCAAACAGAATTATGTTAAACGAGACTTCCTACCATGGCGCAGGAGCAATTAAAGAAATCGCAAACGAGGCAAAGGCAAGAGCATTTAAGAAAGCATTTGTCTGTTCTGACCCGGATTTGATTAAGTTTGGTGTAACATCCAAAGTAACCGATGTATTGGATGAAGCAGGACTTGCTTATGAAATCTATTCAGATATTAAGGCAAATCCTACCATTCAGAACGTACAGCATGGTGTGGAAGCATTTAAAGCATCAAAAGCAGATTATATCATTGCAATTGGTGGTGGTTCATCTATGGATACATCAAAAGCAATTGGTATCATTATTGCAAATCCGGAATTTGAGGATGTCAGAAGCTTAGAGGGTGTAGCTCCGACAAAGAAGCCTTGTGTTCCGATTATTGCTGTACCGACAACAGCCGGAACTGCAGCAGAAGTTACCATTAACTATGTAATTACAGATGTAGAGCGTAAGAGAAAATTTGTATGTGTAGACCCGCATGATATGCCGGTTATCGCAGTAATTGACCCGGAGATGATGTCATCTATGCCAAAGGGACTGACAGCTTCCACCGGAATGGATGCACTGACACATGCCATTGAAGGATATACTACAAAGGCTGCATGGGAAATGACTGATATGTTCCATTTGAAAGCGATTGAAATTATCAGCAGATCTTTAAGAAGTGCAGTTGCCAATGAAAAAGAAGGCCGTGAAGGAATGGCATTAGGACAGTATATTGCAGGAATGGGATTTTCTAATGTAGGACTTGGAATTGCACATTCCATGGCACATACATTAGGTGCTGTATATGATACTCCACATGGAGTTGCCTGTGCAATGATGCTTCCAATCGTAATGGAATACAACGCAGAATGCACTGGTGAGAAATATCGTGAGATTGCAAGAGCAATGGGTGTAAAAGGCGTAGATGACATGTCTGTAGAAGAATACAGAAAGGCAGCCATTGATGCGGTACAGCAGTTATCTGTAGATGTTGGAATTCCAACAAAATTAGAGGCGTTAAAGGAAGAAGACTTAGAATTCCTTGCAGAATCCGCTTTTGCTGATGCCTGTGCACCGGGCAATCCAAAGGATACAAATGTAGAGGATTTGAAAGCTTTATTCCGTAAACTAATGTAATCAGAAACTTAGACAATATATTATAGAAGAAAAGATAGCAGACTCCCGGAGTATCGAAAAAACGATGTTCCGGGAGTTCTTTATGAAAAATTTATTTGCGTCTGATAGGATGGAACCGTATAATGAAATTGGATTGATATTCAATAGAGCATACTTTGTGAAGGGTTTGAGAGAGGAAGTGAACCTGATGTGTAATCTGAGTGAAGGAATAGAAGAAAGAGCAGCAGAAAAGACATTAAGAGAAACAAATAAAAAAGTAATTACCAATATGCACAGGAAGGGCTATACCTTAGAACAGATAGCAGAGATTGTGGAAATCAAACCGGAGGAAGTAGGAAAAATCATAGAAGAATCTATGTCAGTATAGAATAGAGAGAGGAAGTAGAAAAATGGCAGCACAGTTAGCTTTTGCAAGTGATTATATGGAAGGAGCACATCCGGCAATTCTCAAGAAGTTAGCGGAGACAAATCTGATAAAAAGTGCCGGATACGGACTGGATGAATATTCGGAAACTGCAAGGGAAAAGATTCGGAAGGCCTGCAATGCACCGGAGGCAGAGGTGCATTTTCTGGTGGGAGGAACGCAGACCAATGCCACGGTAATTGGTGCCCTGTTAGCATCCTATCAGGGAGTGATTGCGGCAGAGACCGGACATGTCAGTTCCCATGAGGCAGGAGCTATTGAAGCGGGTGGACATAAAGTGTTGACGATTCCGCAGACAGATGGAAAAATCAGCGCAGAAAAGGTGGAAGAAGTCTTAAATAAATTTAAAGAGGATGGCAACCGTGATCATATGGTGATGCCGGGAATGGTATACATTTCCCAGCCGACAGAATATGGAACCTTATATAACCGGCAGGAATTAGAAGCATTAAGTAAAGTATGCCGCAGCAATGGTATTCCACTTTATTTAGATGGAGCAAGACTGGCTTATGCACTGGCTTGTTCGGCGAATAATGTGACATTAGAAGATATTGCAGCATGCTGCGATGCCTTTTATATCGGAGGAACAAAATGCGGTGCATTGTTTGGAGAGGCAGTGGTATTTCCAAAGCCAGGACTTATTCCGCATTTCTTTACCATTATAAAACAGCATGGAGCACTGCTTGCTAAGGGACGGATACTTGGCATCCAGTTTGATGTCTTATTTGAAAATGATTTGTATGAGCATATCGGAGAGCCGGCAATTGCAGCGGCAGATAAGATTCGGGAAGGCTTAAAGGAAAATGGAATTGAGCTTTATCTGGATGCTCCCACCAATCAGGTATTTTGCACGGTAGACAATGCATTTATGGAAAAGCTTGCGCAAAAAGTTGAATTCAGCTTCTGGGAGAAAAAGGATGAGACGCATACGGTAATTCGTTTTGCAACCAGTTGGGCAACGACAATGGAAGACGTGGATGAGCTGATAAAATTGATTAAACAGATAAATGAGTAGATGAATGATAGACGGATAAACAGATAATGAATAAAAAGGATGGAATGAGGATTTAAAAGATGTGGGCAATACTAATGATAGTACTGTTTTTCAGTGCGTTTGCAGGAATCATCTATCTGATAAACCGGATTGGAAAATTTGGTTTCCTGAATAAAATAACAAAAGGAAAAAAGTGGCTGCGCATCCTAATTAGTGCGGTTTTGGTATGTGGAATCACCGTAATACTCTGGGTAGCGTGGGGTTCGATGAATGCTATAGTATGCATTCTGCATCTGATTATATTCTGGCTTATCAGTGACGGAATTTTTGCACTGATAAAAAAACGCCGGAAGAAATCTTTGAAAAGATATTATGCCGGAGCTGTGGCACTTGTATTTACCATAGGATATCTTGGAAGCGGCTGGTATCTGGCACATCATGTATGGGAGACGGACTATCAGATTCAGACGGATAAGGAAGTAGGAAGCCTTCGGGTGGCAGTATTTGCAGATTCCCATGTAGGGACAACTTTTCATGGGGAAGGCTTTGCCGAGCATATGAAAACCATAGAGGAGCAGCACCCGGATGTGGTTCTGATTGTGGGAGACTTTGTGGATGATGATACGACAAAAGAAGATATGATAGCCTGCTGCAAAGCATTAGGAGAGCTTGATACGACTTATGGTGTATATTATGTCTTTGGAAATCATGATAAAGGATATTATCCGCCGGAATACCGGGGCTATGATGGAAATGATTTGATAGTGGAATTAGAAAAAAATCAGGTACATGTTCTGCAGGATGAGGTAGAACTGATTGCGGATAAATTCTATATAATAGGAAGACAGGATAAATCCGAAGAATATGCAGAAAAAAAGAGCCACAATGGAAGAACTGACGGCAAACCTTGATCCGGATAAATTCTCCATTGTATTAGACCATCAGCCACAGGATTATGCAGCGCAGCAGAATGTCAATGTGGATCTGGTTCTTTCCGGACATACCCACGGTGGACAGTTATTCCCGCTGATGACCATTGAGAATCTTACGAAAATGACACCGGATGACCGTGTCTATGGATATGAGCAGAGAGAAAATACGAATTTTATTGTAACATCAGGAATTTCCGACTGGGCGATTAAGTTTAAAACGGGATGTAAGTCGGAGTATCTTATGATTGATATTGAAGGAAAATAAAAGAGGTGTATATGAAAAAGTTATTTTTGTATTTGACGGAATTTTTTGCAGGAATGTCAGTGATGGCAGTAGAGTTAGGCGCAAGCAGATTACTTGCACCATATTTTAGTTCTTCCCAGATAGTCTGGACAATCATTATCGGAACCATTATGATTGCCATGGCATTGGGAAATATTTATGGCGGAAGGACGGCAGACAAATCACCGAACCCGGATAAACTGTATGGAAGAATTATCATTGCCGCAATCTGGATTGCATTAATTCCGGTAGTGGGAAAATATATTATCATAGGAATATCAGCCCTTTTAATCTTTGCGGTAAATAATAATTTCCTGATTATTGCAGCTTTTGCAGCCTGCATGGTAATTTTCGTATTTCCGCTGTTTCTGTTGGGAACGGTAACACCATCCCTGGTAAAATATTCTGTTGATAATTTAGATGACAACGGAAAGACAGTAGGTACCTTAGGGGCATTTAACACCATCGGAAGCATCATTGGAACCTTTATCCCAACCTTTGTGACAATTCCGGCAGTAGGAACATCCGTTACATTTCTTATCTTTGCGGGAATTTTACTGGCATTATCCATCGTATATTTTATCAATGCGCATACCGGAAAGAAGAAAATAGTTGCATCTATTCTGATATTTGCACTGTGCTGCGGGTTTGGATATTCCGACTCATTTGCATTCTGGGAAAATAATCTGACCTATGAGGGGGAATCCGTATATAACTATCTTCAGGTATACGAAAATCAGGACAAGGTGTCCTTATCCACCAATGTGTTATTCGGTGTGCAGTCTGTGTATATGAAGCAGGATGAACTGACCGGCATGTATTATGATTATGCCATGGCGGCACCGCTTATGTTAAAAGACAAAGAAATATCAGACATGGATGTGCTGATTCTTGGAATGGGAACCGGTACTTATGCAACCCAGTGCCGGAAATATTTTGGAGATATGAATGTGGAAGGTGTTGAAATTGATGAGAAGATTACAAAGCTTTCCAGACAGTATTTTTCACTTTCGGAGGATGTGCCGGTAACGACTTATGATGGAAGAGCATTTTTAAATGCATCCGATAAGAAATACGATGTCATTATGGTAGATGCTTATCAGGATATTACGATTCCGTTTCAGATGTCTTCCGTTGAATTTTTTACGCTGGTAAAAGAGCATTTAAATGAAAATGGCGTAATGGTGGTGAATATGAACATGCGTGGGCAGAAAGAAGGAAATATTAACCAGTATCTTTCCGACACCATAGGAAGTGTATTTGGAACAGAATATACTGTGGATGTGGCAGGCTCTACAAACCGGGAACTGTTTGCATCCGACAATGGAGAAATTTTAAAGAATCTTTCTAACAACATTTCCAAGCTTGAAAATCAGGAGTTAAAGGGAATGATGACAGAGGTATTGGCAGATACCGTTTCCTATGAAAAGGGCGATTATATTCTTACAGATGATAAGGCACCGGTGGAACTTCTTGGAATGCAGGTGATTGATGAGATGATAAAAGATGAAGTTGCGTATTATAAGGGAGTTTATAAAGAGGAAGGGCTGAAAGGACTGCTGAATTCCTTTTAAATATAAGAAAAATAGTAATTAACAAAAATTGTCTGAAAATTTTAGCACTCACCTCTTGACAGTGCTAATAATGCGTGCTATATTTATGCTTGGAAACAGAAATAACAGGAATTCGTTCATAGCACAGTGGGAAATGAGGTGAAAGATATGAACATTCAGAAATTTACACAGAAGTCAATGGAAGCAATCCAGGATTGCGAAAAATTAGCATATGAATATGGCAATCAGGAAATCGAGCAGGAACATCTTTTAGTGGCATTACTGCAGCAGGAAGATGGACTGATTTTAAAACTGATCGAGAAAATGGAAATCCAGAAGGAGCATTTTGTAGACAATGCAATCCGCCATCTGGAAGCAAGAACCAAGGTGTCCGGCGGCCAGGTTTATGTCGGCCAGGCATTGAATAAGGTATTGATTAGTGCAGAGGATGAGGCAAAGCAGATGGGAGATGATTATGTCTCCGTAGAGCATCTGTTTTTATCCTTGTTAAAATATCCGAACCCTGCATTAAAGGAAATTTTTAAGGAATATGGTATTACAAGAGACCGTTTCCTGCAGGCGCTGTCTACGGTGCGTGGCAACCAGCGTGTGACCTCCGATAATCCGGAAGCTACTTATGATACCTTAAATAAATATGGTTATGATATGGTAGAGAGGGCGAGAGACCAGAAGCTGGATCCGGTCATCGGACGAGATGCAGAAATCCGGAATGTAGTGCGTATTTTGTCCCGTAAGACGAAAAACAATCCGGTACTGATTGGCGAACCCGGTGTAGGTAAAACCGCAGTTGTAGAGGGACTGGCACAACGGATTGTACGTGGTGATGTTCCGGAAGGATTAAAGGATAAGAAGCTCTTTGCACTGGATATGGGTGCATTGGTAGCCGGAGCAAAATACCGTGGTGAATTTGAGGAACGTCTGAAAGCAGTATTGGATGAAGTAAAGAAATCCGAAGGACAGATTATCCTCTTTATCGATGAGCTGCATACCATTGTCGGTGCAGGAAAAACCGATGGAGCCATGGATGCCGGACAGCTTTTAAAACCAATGCTTGCCCGTGGAGAACTGCATTGTATCGGTGCTACCACATTGGATGAGTACCGGGAATACATTGAAAAGGATGCCGCATTGGAACGAAGATTCCAGCCGGTTATGGTAGACGAACCAACGGTAGAAGATACTATTTCTATCCTGCGTGGATTAAAGGAGAGGTATGAAGTATTCCATGGAGTAAAGATTACCGACAGTGCACTGGTTTCCGCAGCAGTGCTTTCGAACCGTTATATCTCAGACCGGTTCTTACCGGATAAGGCAATTGACCTGGTGGATGAAGCCTGTGCACTGATTAAGACAGAGCTTGATTCCATGCCGACCGAGTTAGACGAACTGAACCGTCGTGTCATGCAGTTGGAGATTGAAGAGACTGCATTGAAAAAAGAGGATGACCGTCTGAGCCAGGAGCGTCTGGCAGACTTACAGAAAGAGTTGGCAGAGCTTCGGAGTGAGTTCCAGAATAAGAAAGCACAGTGGGACAATGAAAAGAAATCCGTAGAGAAAGTCCAGAAGCTGCGTGAGGATTTGGAAAGCCTGAAAAATGAAATCCAGCAAGCAGAGCAGAGCTATGATTTAAATAAAGCGGCAGAATTAAAATATGGTAAGCTGCCGCAGTTACAGCAGCAGTTGGAAATTGAAGAAGAGAAAGTCAAAGGTGAAGATTTATCACTGGTACATGAAAGTGTCAGCGAAGAAGAAATCGCAAAGATTATCTCCCGCTGGACCGGAATCCCGGTAGCAAAACTGACTGAGAGCGAACGAAATAAGACACTGCACCTTGATGAAGAACTGCATAAACGTGTCATTGGACAGGACGAGGGCGTTACCAAGGTAACAGAAGCAATCATCCGTTCCAAAGCCGGAATCAAAGACCCGAGCAAGCCAATCGGTTCTTTCCTGTTCTTAGGACCAACCGGTGTAGGTAAGACAGAGCTTGCCAAAGCATTAGCAAGCTGCCTTTTCGATGATGAATCCAATATGGTCCGTCTCGATATGAGCGAGTATATGGAGAAATATTCCGTCTCCCGTCTGATTGGAGCACCTCCTGGATATGTAGGCTATGATGAAGGTGGTCAGCTGACGGAGGCAGTCCGCCGGAAACCGTATTCCGTAGTCCTCTTTGATGAGGTGGAAAAAGCACATCCGGATGTCTTTAATGTACTGCTTCAGGTACTGGATGACGGACGAATTACCGATTCCCAGGGACGTACCGTAGACTTTAAGAATACCATTATTATCATGACTTCTAACTTAGGCTCCATGCATCTGTTGGAGGGCATTGACGAAAATGGCGAGATTCGTCCGGAAGCAGAAGAAGCTGTCATGGAAGAACTGAAGGGTAACTTCCGGCCGGAATTTTTAAACCGTCTGGATGAAATCATTATGTTCAAGCCGCTGACCAAAGACAACATCGGCAACATTATCAAGTTACTGATGGAAGATCTGAATAAACGTCTTGCAGACCGTGAACTGAAAGTGGAACTGACTAAGGCTGCCGAGGATTATATTACCGAGAAAGGTTATGACCCGGTATATGGTGCAAGACCGCTGAAACGTTTCCTGCAGAAATATGTGGAGACATTGGCAGCAAAATTGATTCTTGCAGATAAAGTCAGAGAGGGAGATACCATTCTTATCGACCTTACCAATGGAGAACTGACTGCCAGCGCAAAACCGGCGACCGCCTGAAATGGTTCAAGCCTGACATAATAAGAAATGCAGTTGCTGCATATATTGTCAGGAGAGCAGAAAAGTAACGGTGTAAAATGAGTCGAATCCGAAAAGCATTGATATGGATGAATCTGGCACTGGCGGTATTGGTAATTGCCGCCGGAGCCTGTCGGATCTGTGTCAATCATCTGGTAAATGCAGAGAGCATGAATATAAAGAAAACAAGTGGAATAAAAGAGGTTGCATTGACATTTGACGATGGACCAAGCCCGGAATGTACGAAAGATTTACTGGAAGGGCTGAAGGAGCGCAATGTCAAAGCAACCTTTTTTGTAATCGGAGAGAAAGCAGAGGCATATCCGGATTTGATAAAGAAAATTCAGGATGATGGGCATATCATAGGAAATCATTCCTATACCCATGTGAACCTTGGCATCTTATCGAAGAAAGATGCCTGTGAGCAGATTCGAAAGACCAATGATGCCATTTATCAGATTACCGGGGAATATCCGCAGTTTTTGCGTTCTCCTTTCGGAAGCACCCAGAAGAATCTGGACTGTCAGATGAATATGATAGAGGTGCTCTGGGATGTAGACCCAAGGGACTGGGAGGTGCAGAATAAGGAAAAAGTCGTCAATAAAGTAATGACGGATGTCAAAGATGGTGATATTATTTTATTACATGACGGTTATGACAGCAGTATGCTGGCAGCCTTTGAGATTATTGACCGGCTGCAGGCACAGGGTTATGAATTTGTAACGGTAGATAAGCTGATATTTGAGTTACCTTGAGAAAAAAGAATGTTTCAATGGATTTTTGGTGTGTTTTCACTGGAAAATCGAGAAAAAATACCAGAATAGACTTGTCAAAAGACAAAAATTAAGGTATGGTATCTTAGGATGAAATGAATTATTTTAAAGCTCAAATGTCATTTTGAAACCAAAAAAGTATAAAAATGAAGAAAAATAAGAGTAAAAATGCAAGATTCGTTTTGAAATTATGCAAGGAGCAAAAATGGATTTATTTGATTACATGCGGGAACAGAATATGGGAAAAGAGTCTCCCCTTGCGGCAAGACTTCGTCCCACGACCTTAGACGAAGTAGTCGGGCAGGAACATATTATCGGAAAGGACAAGCTGTTATATCGTGCCATTAAAGCAGATAAGTTAAGTTCTATTCTTTTCTATGGACCGCCGGGAACCGGAAAGACCACGCTGGCAAAAGTGATTGCCAATACCACCAGTGCTGAATTCCTTCAGATGAATGCTACATCTGCAGGAAAGAAGGACATGGAGGAAGTGGTGCAGCAGGCAAAGAACAATCAGGGAATGTATGGAAAGAAAACGATTCTTTTCATCGACGAGATTCATCGTTTTAATAAAGGACAGCAGGACTACCTTCTGCCTTTTGTAGAAGACGGAACGATTATCCTGATTGGTGCCACAACGGAAAATCCATATTTTGAAGTCAATGGAGCTTTACTATCCCGTTCCATTATTTTCGAACTGCATGCACTGGAAAAAGAAGATATTAAGAAGCTTTTGGTGCGGGCAGTTACCGATAAGGAAAAGGGAATGGGTGCATATCAGGCAGTCATCGACGAGGATGCACTGGAATTCATGGCAGATGTTGCCAATGGAGATGCAAGGGCAGCCCTTACCGCTATTGAACTTGGAATCTTAACCACACCACGAAGCGAAGACGGACTTATCCATATTACAATCGATGTGGCACAGGAATGTATCCAGAAGCGTGTAGTGAAATATGATAAGGCAGGAGATAATCATTATGATACGATTTCTGCATTTATCAAAAGTATCCGTGGAACAGACCCGGATGCAGCCCTTTATTACCTCGCAAGAATGTTATATGCAGGAGAAGATATCCGTTTCATCGCAAGAAGAATCATGATCAGCGCGGCAGAGGATGTTGGTACAGCAGACCCGATGGCATTGAATGTAGCGGTTTCTGCTGCACAGGCAGTAGAACGCATCGGTATGCCGGAGGCACAGATTATTCTTGCAGAAGCAGTTGCCTATGTGGCAAGTGCACCAAAGAGTAATGCATCCTATATGGGACTGAATCGTGCGATGGATGTGGTAGAACATACCAAAACGGCACCGATACCAAATCACTTAAAGGATGCACATTACAAATCCGCCGGAAAATTAGGACATGGTCTGGGTTATCGTTATTCCCATGATTACCCTCATCACTATGTCAGACAGCAGTATCTTCCGGACGGGCTGACGGATTCGGTATTTTATGAGCCGACCGACAATGGAAAAGAAAAAGAAATCGCCCAGTGGCTTCACTGGTTAAAAGAAAATGATGAATGATACAGGAGGAAGGAATAAGATGCAGTCTTATCAGGAAATGTCAAAAGAAGAATTGTATAAGGTAAAGGAAGGTCTTGAAAAAGAATATGCAAAATACAAGGGAATGGGTCTTTCTTTAAATATGGCAAGAGGAAAGCCGGCAGCAACCCAGCTCGACCTTGTTATGCCGATGCTGGATGTATTAAACAGCAGCAGTGAATTAATTGCAGAAGATGGTACAGACTGTAGAAATTATGGAGAATTAAAAGGAATTCCGGAAGCAAGAAAATTAATTGCAGATATGGTAGGAAGCACACCGGACCATGTCTTTGTATACGGTAATTCCAGCTTAAATGTTATGTACGATACCGTATCCCGTTCCTTTACCCATGGTGTCATGGGAAGTACACCATGGTGCAAACTGGATAAAGTAAAATTCTTATGTCCGGTACCGGGTTATGACCGTCATTTCGGAGTAACAGAATTTTTCGGTGTAGAAATGGTAAATGTACCGATGACTTCCGAAGGACCGGATATGGATATGGTAGAGCGTCTGGTAAGCAGCGATGATTCCATTAAAGGAATCTGGTGTGTACCAAAATATTCCAATCCTCAGGGAATTACTTATTCCGATGAAACTGTCCGCCGTATGGCAGCATTAAAGCCGGCAGCAGAAGACTTCCGTATTTACTGGGACAATGCCTATGTAGTACATCATCTCTATGAAGATGAGCAGGATGACCTTTTAGATATCATCAGCGAATGTGAGAAAGCCGGCAACCCGGATATGGTATATGAATTCTGCTCTACATCAAAGGTAAGCTTCCCGGGAAGCGGTATTGCAGCAATCGTAACTTCCAAGGCAAACCTTGACTTCATTGAAAAACAGTTTACGATGCAGACCATCGGACATGATAAGATTAATCAGCTTCGTCATGTACGTTATTTCAAAAATATTGACGGAATCAATGCACATATGATGAAACAGGCAGCAATTATGCGTCCGAAGTTTGAAATGGTAGAAAGAACATTGCAGGATGAATTAGGCGAGCTTGGAATCGGTTCCTGGATTAGCCCGAAGGGTGGATACTTCATCTGCTTTAATACTTTACCGGGATGTGCAAAGAGTGTTGTTGCCAAAGCAAAAGAAGCAGGCGTTGTTATGACACCGGCAGGAGCACCTTTCCCTTATGGAAAAGACCCGGAGGATTCTGTTATCCGTATTGCACCAAGCTTCCCGACTATGGAAGAACTTGAGACAGCAACTAAAATTTTTGTACTTTGCGTGAAACTTGCAAGCGTAGAAAAACTGCTTGCAGAATAGAAAGAATCATATGAAACAGGAAAAAAGACAGGGAATTTTATTTATTATAGGAGCAGGCTTCTTCTTTGCACTGATGACATTTTTTGTCCGGCTGTCAGGAGACCTGCCTACGATGGAAAAGGCTTTTTTCCGAAATGCAGTAGCTGCCATTGTGGCAGCTTTTCTGCTCATCCGGGCAAAAGAGCCATTCTATGCACCAAAGAAAAGCTGGGGCGGACTCTTCATGCGAAGCTTCTGCGGAACGGTAGGATTAATCTGTAATTTCTATGCCATTGACCGGCTGAATATTGCAGATGCCAATATGTTAAATAAGTTATCGCCTTTCTTTGCAATTATTATGTCAACCTTTATCTTAAAGGAAAAGGCAAATAAAGTAGAATGGGGAGCAGTTGTGCTGGCATTTACCGGAGCACTACTTGTCATTAAGCCATCCTTTGATATACAGTTTGTTTACGGACTGATTGGAGCACTGGGCGGACTGGGTGCAGGAATTGCTTATACCTATGTGCGTAAATTGGGAAAAATGGGAGTGAAGGGACCGGTTATTGTCCTTTGTTTTTCACTCTTTTCCTGTGTTGTCACATTGCCATTTTTTATCATCGGATATAAGCCTATGAGCATGACACAGTTTGTCTGCCTTATGCTGGCTGGCGTATGTGCAGCAGGCGGACAGATCTGCATTACCACAGCATATACGAAAGCACCGGCAAAAGAGATATCTGTTTTTGATTACACCCAGATTGTCTTTGCAGCACTTCTTGGCATTCTGTTCCTGGATCAGATACCGGATGTCCTCAGTATTGCAGGCTATATTGTAATCATTGGAACTGCCATATTTAAGTGGCAGTATAATATGAAATACGACACCTAGAAAAGGAAATTGGAAAAGATTTCTGAAAATGCACTTTTTTACGGTAATGCGTAAAATTACAGTTGCGTTGAATCAGGCTATCACTTATAATGATACTCAAAGTAAATATATTGGGCGATTGCGAAATTGGATAGATGTACTTTCTGAAATTTTAGATATAAAAGGGTATTTGAAGTTATTTGTACTGGAATGCCAGCAGTTCTTAAGTGTATGTTTTTATCGCGTTACGCAAAACATGCCTTTTAGAACTGCGGGATTTCAGTGCAGACTCCAAATCCCCTTTCATAGCAAAATTTTGAAAGAAAAGCTGTCCCCTTTCGCAATCGCCTAAAGAAAATCACATAGAGAAGGAGAAGAAACATGTATACATTAGAAGATATTCAGGCAGTGGACATGGAAGTTGCAGATGCCATTACCAAAGAATTTGACCGTCAGAACAGCCACATTGAGCTGATCGCATCTGAGAACTGGGTAAGCCCGGCAGTAATGTCAGCAATGGGCAGTGTAATGACCAATAAATATGCAGAAGGATATCCGGGAAAGAGATATTATGGTGGATGTGACTGCGTTGATATTGTAGAGAACCTGGCAATTGAGAGAGCAAAAGAGCTGTTTGGCTGTGACTATGTAAATGTACAGCCACATTCCGGTGCACAGGCAAACATGGCTGTACAGTTTGCTATTTTAAAACCGGGTGATACCGTAATGGGAATGAACTTAGACCATGGTGGACATTTAACACACGGAAGTCCGGTAAACTTCTCCGGAACATATTTCCATATTGTGCCTTATGGTGTAAATGATGAAGGCTTCATTGACTATGACAATGTTATGCAGATTGCAATGGAATGTAAGCCAAAGATGATTATTGCAGGTGCATCTGCATATGCAAGAACCATTGATTTCAAGAAATTCCGTGAAATCGCAGATGCCTGTGGTGCAGTTCTTATGGTTGATATGGCACATATCGCAGGACTTGTTGCAGCAGGACTTCATCCAAGCCCAATCCCATATGCAGATGTTGTAACAACAACAACCCATAAGACCTTAAGAGGACCAAGAGGCGGAATGATTCTCTGCAATCAGGAAGCAGCAGATAAATATAACTTTAATAAGGCAGTATTTCCGGGAATCCAGGGTGGACCTTTAATGCATGTCATTGCAGCAAAGGCAGTCTGCTTAAAAGAAGCGTTACAGCCGGAATTCAAGGTATATCAGCAGGGTATTATTGATAATGCCCAGGCACTTTGCAAGGGATTATTAAGCCGTGACATCAGGATTGTATCCGGCGGAACTGACAACCATCTGATGTTAGTAGACCTTACTAATTATGATTTGACAGGTAAGGCAGTAGAAAAATTATTAGACTCTGTAAATATCACCTGTAATAAGAATACCATTCCGAATGATCCAAAGTCTCCATTTGTAACCAGTGGCGTCCGTCTCGGTACTGCAGCTGTTACATCAAGAGGCATGAATACAGAGGATATGGATAAGATTGCAGAAGCAATTGCCATGATGATTAAAGAGGGTGAAACAGCTTCTGAAAAAGCAAGAGCAATCGTATCAGAGTTAACTGCAAAATATCCTTTGAAATAAATTACAAAAAATTTCGTCAGGAAATTAATGATTTCTTAAGAAATCTTAGGAATTATCCATGCTGTATTTCAGATAAGAAAATGATAAAATAGTCGTAAAGTATGAAAGCTTTACGGCTATTTTTTCGATTGTCAGGCATTCCTGAGAAACTGCCAACGGCAGCTTCTACAGGTAAAAGGCAGAAAAAAGGAATTATTCAGGAGGAGACAGATGAGCAAAAAGAAGGTAGGCATTATTATTGGAGTTATTGCAGCTGCAGTAGTTGCAGCCGGAGTAGGATTCTATTTCCTAAGAGGAAAGAGCAGTGGTGGAAATTCGGCAGACAAGGTATATGTAGAAAAAGTATCTGCAATCATGAACCAGTCAGCAGGAGTCAATAACCGTTACAGTGGTGTGGTAGAACCACAGGAGACCTTAGAGATAAATAAGGATTCCGAACGTAAGGTAAAGGAAGTATACGTTTCTGTTGGTGATGAAGTAGAAGAGGGAACCGTATTATTTTCCTATGATACAGAGGATTTGCAGATGCAGATAGACCAGGCAAAGCTTGAGATGGAAGGCATTGCAAATGACATTTCAAATTCAAATGCACAGATTGCAGAATTACAGAAAGAAAAAGCAAGTGCACCGGAAGACCAGCAGTTTGAATATACCACACAGATTCAGACTCTGCAGACTTCCATTAAGCAGTCAGAATATAACAAGAAAAGCAAACAGGCAGAGATTGACAAATACCAGAAATCCATCGACAACTCAGAAGTAACCAGTAAGATGGCTGGTGTTGTAAAAGAAATCAATGAAAACGGGGTGGATTCCAATGGAAATACTGTAGCATATATGAAAATATTAGCTACAGGCGAGTACCGTGTAAAGGGAACGATTGATGAGACTTCTGTAGGAACAATATCTGAGGGAACACCGGTTATTTTACGTTCCAGATTAGATGAGACGCAGACCTGGACAGGAAGTATTTCCAAGATTGATACTGAAAGCACGCAGACTGACAGTAATTCTTCTTATATGTATGATGGAAGCAGCTCCGGAGATTCTGCGTCCAAGTATTCATTCTATGTTACTTTGGACAGTACAGACGGACTGATGTTAGGACAGCATTTATATATAGAGCCGGATTACGGACAGGGCGAGGTTGAAGAAAAGGAAGGACTCTGGCTGTATGACTATTATATTGTGCAGGATGATGGAGACCCATATGTGTGGGCAGCAGATAAGAAGAACCGTCTGGAAAAACGTAAAGTGGAATTAGGCGAGCATGATGAAAATCTGGGTGAATATGAGATTAAATCCGGACTTTCTGAAGATGACCTGATTGCATTCCCGATGCAGGGACTGTATGAGGGTGTAGCTGCAGTTACCAATATGGAAGAAGTAGATTATTCTTCTCCGTTATACAATCAGGAATCTACAGATGATTCCGGTATGGATGAGGGAATGTATGATGAAGCCGGAACTGAATCTATGGATGAAGGCATGTATAATACTGACGGAACCGAATACATGGACGAAGGAATATATGATGAAGCCGGAACTGAATTAACAGATAGCGGCGAGTCAGGTGCGACAGATTCGGAGGTGGTTGAATGATTCTGAATCTGCAGCATATCTATAAAGATTACAATCAGGATAAACTGGTAGTTCCGGTATTGAAGGATGTATCTTTACAGGTAGAAGAAGGAGAATATGTTGCTATCATGGGACCGTCCGGTTCCGGAAAGACAACATTGATGAATATTATCGGATGTCTGGACAGACCGACTTCCGGAACCTATGAACTGGCAGAAAAGGATGTCTTAAACTTAAAAGACCGTGAGATGTCGGCTGTCCGACTGAACAGTATTGGATTTGTATTCCAGAGTTTTCAGCTGATGCCAAGGGAAAGTGCACTGGATAACGTATCACTTCCGCTGAGCTATGCCGGTGTAAAGAAGAAAGAACGGAAAGAAAGAGCACAGAAGGCATTGGAGCGTGTAGGCTTAGGAGACCGTTCCGGATTCCGCCCGACACAGCTTTCCGGTGGACAGAAGCAGAGAGTGGCAATTGCCCGTGCCATGGTAAATAATCCGAAGATTTTACTGGCGGATGAGCCGACCGGAGCATTGGACCAGAAATCCGGTAAACAGATTATGGAACTGTTCCAGAGCCTGAATGATGAGGGCGTTACCATTGTCATGATTACCCACGATATTAATATTGCAAAGCAGGCAAAGAGAATCCTCCATATAGTAGACGGAGAAATATTTACAGACGATGAGGAGGGCAAGGCATGAAAAAGAAAGTTATAATTGCAATTCTAATCGTAGTTTTAACCGGAGGTGGAATCACCGGAGGAGTAGTAGGATACCGGGCATACCAGAACAGTAAGCTGGTAGCAGAGGTACAGTCAGTATCCATGTTAAATACCGGTTTCTGGGGTGACAGCATGGAAAGTGACGGAACCGTGACCAATGGACAGCAGCAGGATGTTTATGTCAGCACAGAGCAGACCGTTCAGAAAGTATTTGTAACAGAAGGACAGGAAGTATCCGAAGGTGACCCACTGTTACAGTATGATATGACCAATATTGACCTTGCAATTGAGATGAAGAAATTAGACATCCAGACGACCGAAAATAATATTGCTGTAGCACAGAAGGAATTGGAAAAGCTTAAAAATACCAAGCCGGTCAGCAATACCACAACAAGTACACCGTCTGTAGACAGTGTGACACCATCAGCACCGGAAACACCATCTACGGATACTTCTGTAACCACACCGGATACGGTAGAAGAGAAGAACGGAGATGCCTATAATTATATTTCAACAACGGCGCAGCCATATACCGGAGATGGAAGCCAGGAGAATCCATACCGCTTCTTATGTACAAAGGAAGCATATGTCTATGGAAGCTATCTGAATACATTGAAAAGTGAGGGGAAGGTTGCGGTATTTGAAATTCATGACGGAAATACCGTAGCCGGAACCTTAATCAGTGCATGGACAAAAGTCGGTGCAGCTTTAGAGGAAGCAGACCCGGATGCAAAATGGTATGTTATTGATGGAAGTAAAGTAATTAATGAGCCGGATATCCCGGATACCCCGGTCGAACCGGTTGTACCGGATACACCATCTGTACCGGATGATAACCAGCAGAGCGGATATACGGCAGATGAACTGGCAAAAGAGATTGCGGATAAAGAAAAAGAACTGACTAAGCTTGATCTGGATAAAAGAAAAGCGGAGCTTGCGTTGAAACAGATGGAAAGCCAGTCAGAAGATGGAATGGTTTATGCTGAGTTTAATGGTACCGTAAAGAAAGCAGGAGATCCGGATAATCTTCCAAATGATGGAAGTGCATTTTTGACACTTTCCGGTTCGGATGGTCTATATGTAAAAGGAATACTAAATGAGCTTGCATTGGAACAGGTGAAGGTGGGACAGAGTGTTACAGCAACCTCCTGGAGCACCGGAATGGTATTCGATGCAACGATAACAGAGATTAATGATTACCCGGAAGATGCAAATGGATATTATGGCAGTGGTAATCCAAATGCCTCCTATTATGGTTATACTGCATATATTGAAGACAGTACCGGACTTAGCAATGGAGATAACTTAAGCCTTTCCATCAATCTTGGCGGAGATGAAGATGCTTCTGATAAGATTTATCTGGATAAAGCGTATGTGCGTAAGGAAGATGGTAAGAGCTATGTCATGAAGGATGATGGAACCGGTCATCTGGTAAAGCAGTATGTGAAGACAGGAAAGACCATATACGGATATGCAGTAGAAATCAAATCCGGAGTTACAATGGATGATTATCTTGCTTTTCCATATGGCAAGACAGCAAAAGAAGGAGTCAAAACCAATAAGGATGAAGATTCCGGAACTGAAATGTATTAGTAGGAGGGACGAACATGTTAGAAAATTTAAGATTATCTTTTCAGGGTATCTGGTCACACAAGATGCGTTCCTTCTTAACTATGCTGGGTATTATTATTGGTATTGCAGCAATTATTGCAATTGTATCTACGATTAAAGGAACGAATGAACAGATTGAGCAGAACCTGATTGGCGCAGGCGATAACAATGTTACAGTGCAGTTGTATCAGGGAGATTATTCCATGGATTTTTCCTATGGAAGTGTACCGGGTGGAATTCCGGTAATTACAAATGAAGCACTGGAGCAGATTAAAGATCTGGATGAAGTAGAGGATGCATCTTTATTCCTTTCCAGACAGGATTATGATGGAGCATACTATAAAAATACTTCTCTTTCCGGCGGTTATATTATGGGAGTAGACAATGGCTACTTTAATACTGCGGGAATGATTATGAAGAGCGGGCGCTGCTTTACCGAAGAGGACTACAGTGATTTTGCAAAGGTCGCAATCTTAGATGAAGATTCTGCAGAAGCATTATTTCAGGGCGAGAATCCAATTGGAAAGACCATTGAGATTAAGCAGCAGCCATATATTGTTGTAGGAATTGCAACCAAGAGCGAGCAGTTCGAACCGGTTATCAATTCCATGGATGATTATTATACTTATTCCCAGGACAGCAGTGGTAAGATTTATGTACCATCTGTAACCTGGCCGATTATCTATCGTTATGACGAACCACAGCAGGTTCTCATTAAAGCAAAGAGCACCAGCGATATGACCAATGCAGGAAAGAAGAGTGCCGATATTTTAAATGGCTATCTTGCAACATCGGATGATACCATTAAGTACAAATCCGAAGACTTACTGGAGCAGGCAAAACAAATTCAGCAGTTGAGCCAGTCCACCAATACCATGTTAATCTGGATTGCCGGAATTTCCCTTCTGGTTGGCGGTATCGGTGTAATGAATATCATGCTGGTATCCGTAACGGAGCGTACCAGTGAGATTGGTCTGAAGAAAGCAATCGGAGCAAGAAAGTCTGTTATCTTAGGACAGTTCTTAACCGAGGCAGCAGTACTTACCAGTTTAGGCGGATTGATTGGAGTTCTGGTGGGAATCATATTAGCTGAGATTATCTCAAAACTTAGTACCACACCGGTTGCCATCAGTGCACCGGCAGCCGTAGGCGGCGTGGTATTCTCCATGATTATCGGAATTATTTTCGGTCTTCTGCCATCCTATAAGGCAGCAAACTTAGACCCAATCGAGGCATTGCGTCACGAGTAAAAAATAGAAAAATGTAGACCTATAGGACAAGATGTAAAAAAGAGAGGAAAATTCAGAAGATGAAATTTCCTCTCTTTTATGTTGCATTTTTATGGCGTAAATGGGCTGTTTTTATATCAGAAAGACCAAGAAAATAATCGGAAGAAACACTATAGTAATGGCAGAGCTTCAGAAGATGGCGGATAGGAAGCTCATTAGCACCACGCTCATAGCGGGCGTACATGGTCTGGGAAGTTCCGAGAACGTCGGCAATTTCCTGCTGGGTTTTGTCATGGTCTTCGCGTAAATTACGCATTCGCTGTATATAATCCATATAATCTCCAAATCTAAAAATAAATCCGGAATTTTTCAAAAATAAATTTATATAATTCTCAAAAAATCCAGAATATATCCTAAAAATAATATGTCTTGCAGAGGACTTTTTTAATTTATCATAATAAAGATGTTTACTATTGATTTTAGTAAATATATGTACTAAAATAGAGAGCAGTTCAAATGATAACAGGAAGATAAAAAGGAAAGGCGGACATTTATGAAAAACAGAAAGATTTCAACAGCAATAGCGGAAAAAGTTATGACAGGAGTATTAACGATACTTATGGCAATATCAGTTACAGCCTGTGGCAGCACGAAAGAGCAGGCAAATCCAGCCGCCACAGAAGTGACCGAAGCAGTTGTCACAACTGAGACAGAGAGCGAGACAGCAACGGAGGCAAAGGTAGAAAATGAGATCGTGACAGAGACCGAGGCAGTGACGGAGACAGAAACAGAGGAGCCGGTGCTGTTTCGGGTGAAGGTTACGAATTCAAATGGAGCATATTTAACAGACCAGCCAAGCAGTGAAGTATATAGTGAATACTTTTTGGTGGAAAATGGAACAGAGTTTGATGTATTAGAAGTTTTTGAAAATGATACAGAGGCGGCTACCTTTTATGGGGTTGATTGGAATGGACATAGAGAGTTTTTGTGGGATAAAGATGTCACCGTTATCGACTAACCATACATTCATCACATTTTTCAGTAACACAGTATTTTAGATATAAAGAACTGCAAAAATTTTGTTAAAAGAAAAATCGCTTAGACCGTGAATGTGCCAAGGCACATTCTTTTTCCAGAAATGAACATGGATATAGTAAAAAGTAACAAAAATTCCTTCCGAATTTTGTTATGGGTTTTATGGTTTTACGATGGTTTACGATGGTTTACGAATGGAAAACTTGATAACATAGTCAAATTATGATATGATGTGACTATAATATAGGCGGAGGTGTTTTTTATGCATGCATTACAGGAAACAATACGACCATCTGCAGATTTAAGAAATCATTATAGTGAAATTTCAAAACAATGCAGAGAAGAAAATGAAGCGGTTATAATCACAGTAAACGGTCGTGGTGATACAGTCTCTCTTTCGTATGAGGAATATAAAAGAATGAAGTCAAGAATAGAACTTTTGGAAATTCTTACAGAAGCGGAAGATGATGTAAAGAATGGTAGAGTAGCACCGGTTCGTGAAACATTTGATGATTTAAGACAAATGCTTGGAGAGGAATAGAATTATTGAAATATGAAGTTGTTCGTACAGAAACGGCAGATGCGCAGATTAGAAAAATCGTATTGTATATAGCCGAAAATTTTGATAATAAGGTTGCACTGGAAAAATTAGAAGAACTGGAACAGAATATTCTTGATTTGGCGGTTCGTCCATTAAAGGGGGGAGAACCGCATTATCTGGTATTGAAAAGACAAGGGCATCGGGTGTTGATATTGGAAAAAAATCTGGTTTTCTATAAGATAAATGAAGAAAATAAAAGAGTTATAATCTATGCTGTTGTTGACCAACGCCAGGATTACTTAAATATAATCAGAGGATTGTAGAATCCCCTTGCGTAAATCTAATCCCCGCGCTATAATAGGAAACAGAGTAAAAACAGCGTTTGACGAAAGCTAAGATTGACGGAATAATTCAGAGAGCCGGCGGCTGGTGTGAGCCGGTATTAGGAAGCAATTGGTCCACTTTCGGAGGCTGGTGGTGAAAGCCACGGGTTCGTACCCCTTATGATACGCAATGAAGTGGTCGCAGGCAAAGAAGAGAAGACGTAAATGTGATGCGGCAAAATGGGTGGCAACGCGGAACGGTAGATAAGCCTTTCGTCCCATGTATGAAAATGCATCGGATGGAAGGCATTTTTTACGCGAGTAGCGAGAAAAATCGCATGCTTGCATGCAAATTTGGCAACCACCGCATGCTTACGAATCAATCCTATAAAATTTTCAAAAAAAGCACATGATATCAAAGAAGGAGAACAAAGATGATTGATTTAAAATTCTTACGGGAAAATCCGGACATCGTAAAAGAGAACATTAAGAAGAAATTCCAGGATCACAAATTGCCACTGGTAGACGAGGTAATTGAGTTAGATGAGCAGGCAAGAAGTGCACAGCAGGAAGCAGATGCATTACGTGCAAACCGTAACAGTATTTCCAAGCAGATTGGAGCATTGATGGGACAGGGCAAGAAAGACGAAGCTATGGCATTAAAAGAGCAGGTAAGCAAAGATGCAGCCCGCCTTGCAGAGTTAGAAGAGCAGGAAAAAGATTTACAGGAAAAGATTACCAGGATTATGATGACAATTCCAAACATCATAGACCCATCCGTTCCGATTGGAAAAGATGATTCCTGTAACGTAGAAATTGAAAAATTTGGTGAGCCGGTTGTTCCGGATTTTGAAATCCCATATCATACCGATATCATGGATCGTTTCCATGGTATTGATTTGGACGCAGCAGGAAAAGTTGCGGGAAATGGATTCTACTATCTGATGGGAGACATTGCAAGAGTACATTCTGCAGTTATTTCTTATGCAAGAGATTTTATGATTGACCGTGGATTCACATACTGTGTACCACCATTTATGATTCGGAGCAATGTTGTAACCGGTGTTATGAGTTTTGATGAAATGGATGCCATGATGTATAAAATCGAAGGCGAGGATTTGTATCTGATTGGTACTTCTGAGCATTCCATGATTGGTAAATTCATTGATACCATCAATGATGAAGAAAAACTTCCATATACTCTGACCAGCTACTCTCCATGTTTCCGTAAAGAAAAAGGAGCACATGGTATTGAAGAACGTGGTGTATATCGTATCCACCAGTTTGAGAAGCAGGAAATGATTGTTGTATGTAAGCCGGAAGAGTCCAAAGAGTGGTATGACAAGCTCTGGAAGAATACCGTAGATTTGTTCCGCAGCTTAGATATTCCGGTACGTACCCTTGAGTGCTGTTCCGGAGACTTAGCAGACTTGAAAGTGAAATCCTGTGACGTAGAAGCATGGTCTCCACGTCAGAAGAAATACTTCGAAGTAGGAAGCTGCTCTAACTTAGGCGATGCACAGGCAAGAAGACTGAAAATCCGTGTCAAAGGCAAGGATGGAAATAAATATTTCGCACATACCTTAAATAATACTGTAGTTGCACCACCTCGTATGCTGATTGCGTTCTTAGAGAACAACCTCAATGCGGACGGAAGCGTAAATATTCCAAAGGCATTGCAGCCATATATGGGTGGAAAAGAAAAACTGATTCCACTGGATTAATAGAAAATAAGAATTTTGGAAACTGATTTTAGAAAATGAGTTTCAAACAGTGAGAAAATCAAAAGAAACAGGAAACTGTGTTTTGTGTATAAAATTCACAAGACACAGTTTCTTTTTTATGAAGAACTATTGTGAAAAGTGTGATAATTATTGATAAAAATAACCGAATATTGTATAATATATACAAATACTGTGATGAATCACGACAAAAAACAACCTGTGAGGGGAGCAATACAGGTATCATACAAAGGAGGGGCACATGGCAGAACCAAGAGAATTGATTCTGAAACTCGGTCAGAAAATTACAGACCGAATCGGAGTGAAAGTTACGGAAAATGACCCGGAATACTGGGGACTTGCCGGAGTGGTAACGGATGAGATGGCAGAAGTTGCACTGGCAATGAAAGTCAGAGTACCGGCTACCGCAGCAGAAGTAGCAAAGAAATGTAAGAAGAGCGTAGAACGGACCGAAGAACTGTTAGAGCAGATGAGTGTCATCGGACTGATTGAATACAACCGGGAAAATGAAGATCATCATAAGCAGTACATACTGCCAATGTTTGTTCCGGGCTGTGCAGAATTCATGGTAATGAATAAAGAGCAGGTGGAAACACATCCGGAGATTGCAGATTTCTTTGAACAGATGTCAAAACTTCCGCTGGAGAAAGTAACACCGATGGTTCCGCTGGGTGGAGCAGGAATCGGAATGCATGTTATTCCGGTAGAGAAAGCAATCCCGGCAAACCAGCAGTCGGCAAGCGTGGAGCATATTTCCCACTGGCTCAATAAATATGATAAATATTCCGTTGGCGCATGTTCCTGCAGACGGCAACAGCGAATCCGTGGGGAGGGAACCGGAGACTTAGAGGATGATTTATGTATTGGTGTCGGTGATATGGCAGATTACTGTGTAGAGACTGGAAAGGGCCGTTACATTGATTATGATGAAGTAATGGAGATTCTGCAGCGAGCAGAGGATAATGGCTATGTCCATCAGATTACGAACATTGATGGAGAAGATAAAATCTTTGCAATCTGTAACTGTGCAGTCGGTGTATGTAATGCATTGCGTACATCCCAGCTTTTCAACACACCAAATATGTCACGCTCCGCATACCGTGCCAGTGTAGAGCCGGAGAAATGTGTAGCCTGCGGAAGATGTGTAGAGTACTGTCCGGCTGGTGCAGCAAAGCTCGGACAGAAATTATGCACCAAAGATGGTGGACATATTACCTATCCGCAGCAGGAGCTTCCGGATACTACGAAGTGGGGACCGGAGAAATGGAATCCGAATTATAAGGATGATAACCAGATTAACTGCTATGATACCGGTACTGCACCATGTAAGACAGCATGTCCGGCACATCTTCCGGTACAGGGCTATATTAAGATGGCATCCCAGGGAAGATATCTGGATGCATTAAAGCTGATTAAGACGGAGAATCCGTTCCCGGCAGTCTGTGGTGCAATCTGTAACCGCCGGTGCGAGGACGCCTGCACCAGAGGAACTATTGACCAGGCAGTTGCTATTGATGAAATCAAGAAATTTATTGCGGAACAGGAACTTCATGCTGAAAAACGCTATATTCCGCCAATGTTAAATTATTCCGGAAAGCCTTTTGAGGAGAAGGTAGCGGTAATCGGGGCAGGTCCGGCAGGAATGTCAGCAGCCTTTTATTTAAAGAAGATGGGATATCCGGTAACTGTATTTGAAAAAGAAAAAAGACCGGGTGGTATGCTGATGAATGGTATTCCGTCTTTCCGTCTGGAAAAAGATGTGATCAATGCAGAAATCGATGTGCTGCGCGAGATGGGGGTAGAATTCAGGTGCGGCGTAGAAGTTGGCGAGGACATCACCATAGCACAGCTGCGTGAACAGGGGTATAAAGCATTTTACATAGCAATTGGTGCACAGGGTGGACGTATGACCGGAGTACCGGGAGAAGACGCAGTAGGCGTAGAAACCGGAGTAGACTTCTTACGTCGTGTCAACTTAAATGAAGAAGGCGTGAAATTATCTGGCAAGACCGTAGTAATCGGTGGAGGAAATGTAGCAGTAGATGTTGCAAGAACAGCACTCCGTACAGGCTCTTCTGAAGTATCCATGTTCTGCCTGGAATCCAGGGATATCATGCCGGCAGCAGATGATGAAGTGGCAGAAGCAGAAGAGGAAGGCATTACAGTTAATAATTCCTGGGGACCAAAGGAAATCCTTACCGAGAATGGCAAAGTAACCGCAGTGGTATTCAAAAAATGTATCTCTGTACTGGATGAGAATAAACGGTTTTCACCAAAATATGACGAAGAAGAATTATTAACCGTTCCTTGTGACCAGGTATTATTATCCATTGGACAGTCCATTAAGTGGGGGGCTTTATTAGAAGGAACCAGAGTGGAATTTAATCCGAACGGAACCTTAAAGGCAGACCCGGTAACATATCAGACCGGAGAACCGGATATTTTTACCGGTGGAGATAACTATACCGGACCAAGATTTGCTATTGATGCTATTGCAGCAGGAAAAGAAGGCTGTGTATCTATTCACCGTTTTGTCCATGAAGGACAGAGCCTTACTTTGGGACGTAACAGAAGACAATTCATTGAGCTGGATAAAGACAATATTAAAGTTGAGACCTTTGACAATGCAAAACGTCAGGTGCCGGGACATAAGGCTGGAGATGCAAAGCATACTTTCCGTGATTTACGAAGCACCTTTACCGAGGAGCAGGTACAGAAAGAAGCAAACCGCTGCTTAGGCTGTGGTGCTACCGTAGTAGACCCGAATAAGTGTATCGGCTGCGGAATCTGTACAACGAAGTGCGAATTTGATGCCATCCACTTAAGCCGTGACCTGCCGGATGCAAGCCGCATGGTAAAATCAGAAGACAAGTTAAAGGCAATCTTCCCATATATGTTAAAGCGTGAGATAAAGATTAAATTCAAAGGCAAGAAGAAATAGTAAAGCAGGATGTGAAGCATATGCATGAATTGGGAATTATTATTCATATTTCCAAAACATTAAAGGAAGTAGCAGAAGAAAATGAAGTAACGAAGATAGGCTCTGTTACTCTGGAAATCGGGGAAGTCAGCGGAATTGTCCCGGAATACCTTTTAGACTGCTGGGATTATTACCGGAAGAAATCAGACCTGTTATCGGAATCGGAACTGCGTATAGAGACGCTTCCGGCAGTAACCATGTGTGAACATTGCAAAAAGACTTATCCAACAGTAAAATATGGCAGACAATGTCCGTATTGTCAGAGTGATGAGACTTATCTGCTGACGGGAAATGAATGCAGTATCAAAGAAATGGAAGCCTGTTGAGGCAGATTTTCTGAATAAAAGTATTACAAAAGAAAGAAGGGGTTAAAAATGTTGTTTCATGTTTATGGAGGAAATGCAGTTTATCAATGGATTGCCATGCTGGCGGTCTTAGCCGGACTTATTTTATTAAATGAGTTCGCCAGAAGAACCAAATTTGGTGGTCTTGTTATGTTCGGTATAATTCCACTTGCACTTACCGTATATTTTATCGTAATTGCAGTATGTGCCGGACAGGGAATCGACTGGGCAGTAAATAACCAGACACATCTTTATATGAATGGCTGGTTCCATTATGCGAAACTGTATGCAGCACTTGCCGGATGTATCGGCTTTATGATGATTAAGTATGAATGGGGCATTGGAAAGAAACAGTGGTTCCGCGCATTCCCATTTGTAATTGTAGCAATTAATATTTTGATTGCAGTAGCCAGCGATTTCGAATCTGCAATCAACGGCTGGTATTCCTGGTGGTTATCTTCCGAAGATGTATGGCTCTATGGTGGCTGGCACAACGTAATGAACGGAATCGCAGGAATCTTAAATATCCTTTGCATGACAGGTTGGTGGAAAGTATATTCCTCCAAAGACAAGAAAGATATGATCTGGCCGGATATGATCTGGGTTTACATTGTAGTATATGATATCTGGAACTTTGCTTATACCTACAATTGTCTGCCAACCCACTCCTGGTTCTGTGGTGTAGCACTGCTTTTGGCACCTACTATTGCAGCATTAATCTGGAACAAGGGTGGCTGGATTATGAACCGTGCAAATACACTGGCAATCTGGTGTATGTTTGCACAGATTTTTCCACTGTTTCAGGAGACTGCTGCCGATGGAACAACCTATTATCCATGGGCAACCATTTCCAGACAGTATGCAGACGGAACGGTAAATGGCATTGTAGCAGGAACTTCGAACAATGCAGATCCGACCGCAATGACAATCGTCAGCGCACTGGCACTGATTGTAAATGCCATTGCTTTAGGATACATCATTTACAAATCTGTAAAGAATAAGAAGAATCCGTATACCAACGAAGTATTTACAGACTTCAAGTATTATAAAGATGCACTGGCAAGAGCAGATGTAAAATAGGGTATAATTGAGGAACTGGAAATGAAAGTAATTGAAGTAAAAAGAAGTATATTTGAAAATAATGATAAGGATGCTGCCAGTTTAAGAGAACAGTTAAAGGGAGAGAAAACATTTCTCTTAAATCTGATGTCTTCACCGGGAAGTGGCAAGACGTCTACCTTGGTGCCAACGGTCAATGAGCTGTTAAAGGACTACCGGGTAGGAGTCATGGAAGCGGATATTGATTCCGATGTAGATGCATGGACGATTGCTGATAAGACAAAGGCAAAGGTTGTGCAGCTTCATACCGGCGGTATGTGCCATCTGGATGCAGACATGACCAGACAGGGCTTGAAGGAGCTTGGCACGGAGGATGTAGATATTGCTATCCTTGAAAATGTAGGAAACCTTGTCTGCCCGGCAGAGTTTGATACCGGAGCAGTGAAGAATGCAATGATTTTGTCCGTACCGGAAGGACACGACAAGCCATTGAAATATCCATTAATCTTTACTGTATGCGATGCACTTATTATCAATAAAATTGATGTGCTGCCATATTTTGACTTTGATATGGATAAGGTAAAGGAGTATGCATGGAAACGGAATCCGAATCTTAAGATATTCCCAATCTCCGCAAAGACCGGAGAGGGAATGGAAGCATGGTACTCCTGGCTGAAAGAAGAGGCAGATAAATGGATGAAATAAAGTATCCTTTTGGGTGAGAAAACAGCCGGAAACATCACAAAAAAACTAGCAAAAGAACAAAAAATAATTAATTGATTTAAAAATACCCTTGCAATAGGGATAAAAAAGTGCTATAGTCCTAGCTGTAGACGAAGATGTCAAAAACACGGAAACGTGTTTTTGGCATTTTTTTTTACTTTACAGGAAATTGTTTTCCTGTAAAGTAAAAAACGCTCCGCGAGGATGCACACTGCGGCGTATAAGGCAGATATCGCAAGCGACCGCCGCAGGCACGAGAATGTGCCAAGGCACATGCTTTGCTCCGTGCGCTACTCGCATAAAGAGTTTCTCAAGTGAAAAGAAGGAGGATTAGATATGAATACTGGAGATACAGCCTTTATGCTGATTGCAACAGCACTTGTGTTTTTTATGACACCGGGACTTGCATTTTTCTATGGAGGTCTTGTACGAAGAAAGAATGTATGTAACACGATGATGGCATGTGTGGCAATCATGGGATTGTCGGTAGTGCTTTGGACACTGTTTGGTTATTCCCTTGCATTTGGTGGCAACCACGGAGGTGTCATCGGAGATTTCCGTTGGATAGCCTTGAATGGTGTAGGCTGGGAGGCAGGACCTTATGCAGATACCATTCCACATCTTGTATTCTGTGCATTTCAGATGATGTTTGCCATGATTACACCGGCACTGATTACCGGTTCCTTAGTAGGAAGAATGAAGTTTAAGGCACTGTTTCTCTTTGTAACACTATGGTCCTTTGTTGTATATTATCCACTGGCACATATGGTCTGGGGAGAGGACGGACTTTTAGCAGCGATTGGTTCTGTTGACTTCGCAGGAGGAGATGTGGTACATATCAGTTCCGGAATCAGCGCACTGGTTCTGGCAATCATACTTGGAAGAAGACGTGGCTATGAGCAGGTAACTTATCGTATTCATAATATCCCGTTTGTTGTATTGGGAGCATCCCTTTTATGGTTTGGCTGGTTTGGATTTAATGCAGGAAGTGCACTGGCAGCTGATGGACTGGCAGTCCATGCATTTATGACATCTGCAATTTCTGCAGCAGCAGCCTTATTATCCTGGATGTTTATTGATGTTGTAAAAGAAGGAAAGCCAACCCTGGTAGGCGCATCCACCGGACTTGTAGTAGGACTTGTGGCAATTACACCGGGTGCAGGATTTGTTCCAATCTGGTCAGCATTTATTATCGGAGCTTTGGTCAGCCCGATTTGTTACTTCGGAGTTGCATTTATTAAGAAAAAACTGAAAATTGATGATGCGCTGGATGCATTTGGATGCCATGGAATCGGCGGTATCTGGGGTGGAATTGCTACCGGAATTTTTGCACAGAAATCCATTAACAGTACTGCAAAATGGGATGGTCTGGTGTTTGGAGATTACCGTCTTTTCCTGGCACAGCTGGAAGGAATTTTAATTACCATTGTAATTGCAGTGGCTGGTACCCTGCTTTGTGTAGCAGTGGTAAGAATCTTTACTCCGCTTCGTGTGAGCTTAAAAGAAGAACAGCTTGGACTGGATGTAACACAGCATGGAGAAAATGCTTACCCAAGCTTCAACGGATTAGACCAGTAGGATAGAAAAGGAGATAATCAGATATGATGATTAAAATAGATGCAATTGTGCGGGAAGAAAAATTCGAAGATGTAAAAGCAGCATTAAATGCCATCGGAGTCAACGGTATTACGGTATCGCAGGTTATGGGCTGTGGTGTGCAGAGAGGATATAAAGAAATCGTCCGGGGCATGGAAGTGGCAGTGCAGATGCTTCCGAAAATCAAATTTGAAATCGTAGTATCTTCCGAAGAATGGGAACAAAAAACCATCGAAGCCATACAGAAGGCAGCCTTTACCGGGGAGGTCGGCGATGGCAAAATCTTCAGCTATGAGATTCGCTCCGCCCAGAAAATCCGTACTGGGGAGACCGGCTATGATGCATTGCAGAGCAACGATTAAAGGAAGGATAGATTAAAAAAGTAATACAAAATTGATTAAATTTAGACCTTGACATTAAATTTAAAAGGGAGTAAAAACAATAATTAAATAATTCATATGAGGAGGAATTTGAAAATGAATGGTTTAGTTATTGTATTAATAGCCATCGTATTGTTGGCTGCCGGTTATTTACTTTATGGACGCTGGCTGGCTAAGAAATGGGGAATCGACCCGAAAGCTGAAACCCCTGCAGTAAAATATGAAGACGGAGAGGACTTTGTTCCTTCATCCAGATTTACCGTATTCTCACATCAGTTCTCATCTATCGCTGGTGCAGGCCCTGTAACGGGACCAATCCTTGCCAGTGTGTTCGGATGGGTACCTGTATTCTTATGGATAGTAGTTGGTGGATTGTTCTTCGGAGCAGTACAGGACTTCGGTGCTCTGTACGCATCAGTTAAGAATGAGGGAAAATCCATGGGTATGATTATTGAAAAGTACATCGGTAAGATGGGAAGAAAGCTTTTCATGTTATTCTGCTGGTTATTTACCCTTCTGGTAATCGCAGCATTTACTGATATGGTTGCCGGAACCTTCAATGCATATCCGGCAGGAGATGGTAATGCTGTATATGCCAACGGTGCAGCAGCAACTGTTTCCATGTTATTCATTGGTGTTGCAGTTATCCTTGGTATTATCTTAAAGAAAGCACCAAAGATGAACGAAATCGTAAAAGGTATCGTTGCAATTGCATTAATTGTAGTAATGTTTGCAGTAGGTATGAAACTTCCTATCTATACTGATAAGACCATGTGGATTTACATTATTATGATTTACTTATTCTTAGCATCGGTACTTCCAATGTGGCTTTTGATGCAGCCAAGAGATTATATGACAACCTTTATGCTTCTTGGTATGATTATCGGCGCAGTTGTTGGTGTAGTAGTTGCACATCCTGCAATGCAGTTAAATGCATTTAACGGATTCGTTTTAACCGGAGCAGACGGAAGCAAATCCTATCTGTTCCCGACCTTATTTGTAACCATTGCCTGCGGTGCTGTTTCCGGATTCCACAGTCTGGTATCTTCTGAGACATCATCTAAGACCATCCGCAATGAAAAAGATATGCCTATGGTTGGTTATGGTGCAATGGTAGTAGAGTCATTACTTGGAATTATCGTATTGGTCGTTGTTGGTGCAGTAGCTGTAAATGGTACAAAACCAGATGGAACACCATTTGCAATCTTCTCATCCGGTGTTGCAGGCTTCCTTGAGATGTTAGGGGTACCAAATGATGTGGCAACTGTATTTATGACCATGTGTGTATCTGCATTAGCACTTACTTCACTGGATTCTGTAGCACGTATCGGAAGAATGTCCTTTCAGGAATTATTCTATGAGGATACAACAGACCCTGCAAAAATGGGTGGTGTCCGCAGAGTATTAACCAATAAATATTTCGCAACAATCGTAACCTTATTCTTTGGATACTTATTAACACTGGGCGGATACAACAATGTATGGCCGCTGTTTGGTTCTGCAAACCAGTTACTTGCAGCACTTGTTCTGATTGCACTGGCTGTATTCTTAAAGACTACCGGACGTACCGGCTGGACACTGTATGTACCAATGGTAAGCATGCTGGCAGTAACCTTTACTGCACTGGTTCAGAAATTCATTGCACTGGTAAGCAATGTAATGAATGGAACTGCAGTATTCTTAGTAGATGGTTTGCAGCTCGTTGTTGCAGTTCTTCTGATGGTATTAGGTGTTATGGTAGCAGCAAGCTGCTTTACCAAACTGTTAAAGACCAAAAAACAGGAAGAAGCATAAATTGAATAGAAATTAAATTGAAATTTTTAAATGGAAATTACATTTACTTCTTTTCAAATGGGGAAAAATAAGATACAATCTTGAGTTATGAGATAGTAAAGGAGCAAATGACGATGATTAAGGTAGTTAAATTTGGTGGAAGTTCACTTGCAAGTGCAACACAGTTTGCAAAAGTAGGCAGGATTATCACATCAGACCCGGAACGCCGCTATGTTGTACCAAGTGCACCGGGAAAACGAAATTCCAAAGATACCAAGGTAACAGATATGTTATATGCATGTTATGCTCTGGCGGAAAATGATGAGGATTTCGATAAGGAATTAAAAAAGATTGCAGAACGTTATGATTCCATTATTAACGGACTGAACTTAAAGCTTTCTCTGAAAGATGAGTTTGAAGTAATTGCGAAGAACTTTGCAGCCAAGGCAGGTTCTGATTATGCAGCTTCCAGAGGCGAATATTTAAATGGTATTGTAATGGCGAACTATTTAGGCTATGAATTTGTGGATGCAGCAGAAGTGATTTTCTTTGATAAAGATGGTAACTTTGATGCAGACAAGACAGATAAAGTGTTGAGCAAACGTCTTTCCAAGGTTGAACGTGCTGTAGTTCCTGGATTTTATGGTTCCATGCCGGACGGAAGTGTTAAGACCTTCTCCAGAGGCGGCTCTGACATTACAGGATCTATTGTTGCAAAGGCTGTTCATGCTACAGCATATGAGAACTGGACTGATGTATCCGGTTTCCTGATTGCAGACCCAAGAATTATTGACAATCCGGAACCAATTAAAGTAATTACATATCGTGAGTTAAGAGAGCTTTCCTACATGGGAGCAAGCGTATTGCATGAAGACGCAGTATTCCCGGTCCGTAAAGCCGGTATTCCAATCAACATCCGTAATACCAATGCACCGGAAGATGAGGGAACATGGATTGTGGAAACAACCTGTCACCAGTCCAAATATACCATTACCGGTATTGCCGGAAAGAAAGGCTTCGTATCTGTAAATATTGATAAAGATATGATGAATTCAGAAGTTGGTTTTGGACGTAAAGTGCTTTCTGCATTTGAAGAAAACGGTATTAATTTTGAACATATGCCATCTGGTATTGATACCATGACCGTATTTGTACATCAGCCGGAATTTGAAGGCAAGGAACAGGCAGTTGTATCTGCAATTCACCGCCTTGCAAAGCCGGACAGCGTAGAATTAGAGTCTAACATCGCCCTGATTGCAGTTGTAGGACGCGGTATGCGTTCCACCAGAGGAACATCCGGAAGAATCTTCTCAGCACTGGCACATGCAAATGTCAATGTAAAGATGATTGACCAGGGGTCATCTGAGTTAAATATTATCATCGGGGTAAGTAATTCTGATTTTGAAAATGCCATCAAAGCAATTTACGATATTTTCGTAACAACACAGTTATAAGAAACCTAAAGAAAATATATAAAGAAGATGTAGAAAAAGAGACCTGTTATTTTGCAGGTCTTTTTTTGCTTTACAGGAAATTGCTTTCCTGTAAAGTAAAAAATGCTCCGCGAGGATGCGCACTGCAGCGTATAAGGTAGATGCCGCAAGCGACCGTCGCAGGCACGAGAATGTGGGATAAATGTCTGGTAAATAAATTTAAAGAGTTTCATAAAAAGCAGGTGGAAAGTCGGAATATTTGTGGTAAAATAAAAGAAATATGCTGGAGGGAATATAATGGAAGAACTGGGTAATATTGCAGTCTTTTTAGCTGGATGGAATAGTGAATATCAGACCAGATTAATTAATGGTATTATTCGTAAGGCAAAGGAAGCAAACTATGCAATCTCTATTTTTACCTGTCAGGCAGGAAGTGAGATTTCGGACAAGCATGTGCTTGGAGAAAATAAAATATATTCGCTGGCTAATCTTTCGCGTTTTGATGGCGTAATTTTTGCGACAAATACAATTTGGGAGAAACCAACAAAAGAGGAAATTATTCGAAGAATACGTCACGCTGGCATTCCTGCAGTAAGCTTTGAGGAAAAGGTAGAAGGCTTAAGCCTGATTGGAATAGATAATTATAAGGCAATGCGGGAGATGGTAGAACATGTTGACAGTCATGGCTATCATCCGATTCATTTTGTAGCTGCAAATGCAACAAATGAAGAGAGTAATATCCGCCAGAAGGCATTTGAAGATTTTGTGAAAGAAAAGAACTATTCTGCAGAAGATTATGCGGTATGGCATGGGGATTTTTCCTTTGACAGTGGCGTACAGGTAGTGGATGCCATGGAAGAGGCTGGAAGGATGCCACGGGCACTTTGCTGTGCCAATGATGAGATGGCATTAGGTGCCTGCAACCGTTTGAAACAGTTGGGATATCAGGTGCCACAGGACATAGCAGTAACAGGATTTGATGGCTCTTATGATACCCGGCGCTATATTCCGGGAATTACTACGGTAGACAGACCAAAGGAGACACTGGGATATACCGCTATGCAGTTGCTTTTGCAGGAAATTGAGACAGGGAAGAAACAGGAACTGATTTTGACATCCCGTGTTGCAGTGGATGAAAGCTGTGGCTGTGTTTTAGAGGATAAAAAGCGCGTGGTATCTGCGATAGAAACGTTATACCTTGAAAAAAAAGAAAATGAAAAATATACTTATCAGATACACAATATGGAAGATGAGATGATGGAGTGCGAATCATTGGAAGAATTAATCTTCTGTATCCGCCAGAATATTGGAAAGTTTACGACAGAGGATGTATATCTGTGCCTGAATAAGAGTATTTATTATGAGATGACCGGCCGTGGTAACAACATTTTACGCAACCGCACAATTACCCGGGATTATGAAAACAAGATATACATAACCAAATTAAATAATGAGGACGGCATGCCGGAATTTTATTCTTTTACCAGTGAGCAGATGTTCCCGGCAATGTGGAATGGCAGAGGTTCAGGGGAATATCTCTATATGCCGGTTCATTTCAGGGATAATTGCCTGGGATATATGATACTGACCGGTACATTGGATACAAAACATATTCCAAATTATTATGTCTGGATTCGTAATATCAGTAATGCATTGGAAAAGTTAAAGAATGTATCAGAACTTCGGAATGCTGCCCGTAACATTGATAATATGGCAGTCCGCGACAGCCTGACAGGAGTTTATAACCGGATGGGAATCAACCGTTTTGTGGTAGATATGGTAAAACAGGCAAATACCAGCAGACGTCGATTGTTATTTATCTTTGCTGATATGGATGGGTTAAAGAAAATCAATGATGAGTTTGGTCATGAAGCGGGTGACCAGGCAATCTGCCTTGCAGCAGAGGCATTGCAGGAGGCGTTCTGTGAAAAGGAACTGATTATCCGTTATGGAGGGGACGAATTCTTAGTGGTTTCTGATGCTTTATGCTGGGAACAGGCTGAAGAAAAGAAAGCTCAGATAACAGCCTTGTTAAAGCAGTGGCAGAGGGATGAGAAGCTGCCGTACCGTCTGTCTATGAGTATTGGTTATTACCAGAAGGAGCCGGATACCGAGGCATCCATGGAACAGTATATTAACTGGGCAGATGAGCGAATGTATGAGATGAAATGTAAGAACCGTGAGCAGCGAAAATAAATAATAAGTATAAAAAGCATGAAAGGCATTGGAACAGTAAAATTTCCTGTTCCGATGCCTTTTTGACAGTGTGCAATGCATCTGCAGGTTAAGCCATCTGATTTGCAGTTTTATAACGGTAAATCATTTCTGCATGCTGCTGTTCTTCCGTCTGGATATGGTTTAAAATCTGACGGACTTTTGGAGAAGCAAAGCTGAATAAATCGTTGTTGTATGCGGAAGATACATACTTTTCACTGGAAATGGAATCACTGCACAATAATGCATCATGCTTCTTGTCGGCATTTTCACTGGATGCATGGTAAGCAGCTTTTGGCTGATAGTTCTTCGGGGCAGCTATACCAACATCAGGCGTATCACCGGAAAGCAGACTGCTGATGGTGTCATAGTGTTCTGCTTCTTCTTTCTGAATGACCTCAAATAACTGTTTTAATTCAGGGTCTTTTGCTTCGCTGCTGTAAAAGGCATATTTGTCGCGGCAAAGTTCTTCCTGCTGTTTTAAATCATTTAACAGCATAGTCTCTTGTTCGGTTAAAATCATTTTGTCATCACCTCATCCGTAATATAACCCGAAAGGAGTATTTTTATACAAATTATGCAAAAAAAGATAGAATTATTGATTGCACTTGATAACTGTGCTATGCTAAAGTGTATTTAACCATTTAAATTGGAATCAAAAGAGAATAGGAGCGAACAAAAATGTTAGACCAGATTAACAACATTCTTGGTAAAATTGATAATTTTGTCTGGGGTGTACCACTTATTGTATTGATCCTTCTGGTGGGAATTTTTCTTACCATCCGCTTGAAGGGACTTCAGATTAGGAAATTTCCATTAGCAGTAAAATATTTGTTTGAAAATGAAAAGAGTGGCGAATCCGGCGAAGTATCCAGTTTTGCAGCACTTTGCACTGCATTATCAGCAACCATAGGAACCGGAAATATTGTCGGAGTAGCAACTGCATTGGTAGAAGGTGGACCGGGGGCGTTATTCTGGATGTGGATAGCAGCACTGGTAGGAACTGCCACAAAATATAGTGAGTGTCTTCTGGCAATCAAGTACCGTGTGGTGGCAGAAGACGGTCATATCATCGGCGGCCCGTTTTATTATATTGAAAAAGGAATGGGACCAAAGTGGAAATGGCTTGGAAAATTATTTGCCTTCTTTGGTGTAGGTGTAGGCTTATTTGGAATCGGAACCTTTACACAGATTAATGGTATTACCAGTGCAGTAAAGGGTTTCTTTGACCCGGATACCATCTGGACAGTTGACCTCTTTGGAAGAACTTATTCCTGGACTGTAATTATTGCAGGTATTATTCTTACCATCTGTGTGGCGCTTGTTATCATCGGTGGAATTAAGAGAATTTCTACAGTATCACAGGTCATTGTACCATTTATGGCACTGACTTATGTGGTTGTTGTATTAATTATTATTGTGATGCATATTACAGAGGTTCCAGCAGCATTTGCAACCATTATAAAGAGTGCTTTTGGATTTAAGGCGGTAGCCGGTGGTGCAATGGGAAGTATTATTGTAGCAATGCAGAAAGGTATTGCCCGTGGTATTTTCTCAAATGAAGCAGGACTTGGTAGTGCACCAATTGCGGCTGCAGCAGTCCAGACCGATTATCCGGTAAAACAGGGACTGGTTTCCATGCTTGGAACTGTAATTGATACACTGATTATCTGTACCATGACAGGTCTTGCAATCGTACTTACAGGTGCATGGGACATGGGCTTGGAAGGTGTTGCCGTTACAACCAAGGCATTTCAGCTCGGACTTCCGTTTCCAAATCAGGTAGCATCCTTTATCCTGATGGTATGTCTGGTATTCTTTGCATTTACCACAATCTTAGGATGGGATTATTACAGTGAGCGCTGTCTGGAGTATCTGACCGGACATAAGAAGGCTGTTGTAAAGGCATACCGCTGGTTATACATCTTAGCGGTATTTATCGGACCGTTTATGACAGTATCTGCTGTATGGACCATTGCAGATATTTTCAACGGACTGATGGCTCTGCCGAACCTGATTGCAGTTACTGCATTGAGCGGTGTGGTTGTGGCTGAAACCAAAGTTTATATGGATGGATTAAAAAAAGATAAGATTCAACCATAGAAAGATAGGAAAAAGGGAATATTAGATGATCACTAATTAGGAGCAGGTACAGTGAGAAAGTTATTGCGTTTTTTAAAGGATTACAAAAAAGAGAGCATTTTAAGTCCATTATTTAAATTATTAGAGGCATCCTTTGAATTGTTTGTGCCTTTGGTTATGGCAGCAATCATTGATACCGGTATTGGCAATAAAGATGGCGGATTCATCTTGAAAATGTGTGGAATCTTGATTTTGCTGGCATTAGTGGGACTGACCTGTTCCATTACTGCACAGTATTTTGCAGCAAAAGCGGCAGTAGGTTTTGCAACTAAGGTACGTCATGCATTATTTGACCATATTCAGAAATTGTCCTATACAGAGATGGATACCGCAGGAACGGATACCATGATTACCAGAATGACCAGTGATATCAATCAGGCACAGTCCGGTGTCAATATGGTACTCCGTCTGTTTTTGCGTTCTCCTTTTATTGTATTTGGTGCCATGATTATGGCATTTACCATTGACGTAAAGGCAGCGCTTATCTTTGTGGTAACGATTCCTGTTTTATCCGTTGTGGTATTTGGAATTATGATAATTACAATTCCGTTGTTCCGCCGGGTGCAGGCATCTTTAGATAAAGTCCTTGGAGTAACAAGGGAGAATCTGACCGGAAGCCGTGTTATCCGTGCCTTTAATAAAGAGCAGGAAGAAATTGCAGATTTTGATGAGAGTAATGAGAGGCTGACGGATGTACAGCTCTTCGTAGGAAAAATTTCAGCATTGATGAATCCGCTTACCTATATTATCATCAACGTGGCACTGGTTATTCTTATCTGGACAGGTGCAATTCAGGTAAATATCGGAAAGATTTCACAGGGTGAAGTAGTAGCACTGGTAAACTATATGTCCCAGATTCTGGTGGAATTAGTAAAGCTTGCAAACCTGATTATTACGGTAACCAAGGCAATTGCCTGTGGAAACCGCGTGCAGAGTATTTTTGAGATGGAGACTTCCATGGTGGATGGAAATGGAAGCAAAAAGGAAGATACCGGATATACCGTAGAATTCCGCAATGTTTCCATGCGTTATAAAGGTGCCGGAGCAGATACCTTAACCGGCATTGATTTTAAAGCAAAGCCAGGAGATACCATTGGTATTATCGGTGGAACCGGTTCCGGGAAGTCCTCTGTGGTCAATCTGATTCCTCGTTTCTATGATGTCACGGAGGGACAGGTTATGGTAGATGGCATGGATGTTCGGGAATATAAGATTACGGATTTAAGAGATAAGATTGGTATTGTGCCGCAGAAAGCAGTGCTGTTTGCGGGAACCGTCCGAAGCAATCTTGCCTGGGGCAAAGAGGATGCGACGGAAGAAGAGATGCAGCAGGCACTTTCCGTTGCACAGGCAGCAGAAGTTGTAGATAAGAAAGACGGTAAGCTGGATGCGGAAGTAGAACAGGGTGGAAAGAATTTCTCCGGTGGACAAAAGCAGCGTCTTACAATTGCCAGAGCACTGGTAAAACAGCCGGAAATCCTTATCATGGACGACAGCTCATCTGCACTGGATTATGCTACCGATGCTAAACTGCGTCAGGCAATTCATAATATGCCAAACCGTCCGACCGTATTTATCGTATCACAGCGTGCCGCATCCATTATGTATGCCGATAAGATTATCGTATTAGATGATGGAACTGTTGCAGGAACCGGCACCCATGAAGAATTGTTAAAGGATTGCAGCGTATATCAGGAAATCTATTATTCGCAGTTTAAGAGGACGGAAGGAGGACACTGATATGAAAAAGGAATCAAGACAGAAGGAAACCCTTGGAAGAATCCTTAAGTATATGAAAAAGTACTGGTTATTCTTAGGTTTGTCCATTGCATTAGCGGTGATCAGTGTAATTTTAACCTTATACATTCCGATTCTTACCGGAGATGCCATTGATTATATCGTAGACAAAGGAAAAGTAGATTTTACTTATATTACACCGATCCTTAAGAAAATGGTGGTAGTCATTCTGATTACGGCAGCTGCCCAGTGGATTATGAATGTCTGCAACAATAAGATGACTTATAATATTGTCCGGGATATCCGTAAGGATGCTGTCCGCAAAATAGAGATTCTTCCACTGAAATATTTAGACGCTCATTCCTACGGTGAAATAGTCAGCCGCGTAATTGCGGATGTAGACCAGTTCGCAGACGGACTTCTGATGGGTTTTACCCAGTTGTTTACCGGTGTGGTAACAATTGTCGGAACATTAGGCTTTATGTTGAGCGTCAATGTAAAGATTACGGCAGTGGTAGTATTTTTAACACCGTTGTCTTTTGTGGTAGCAGGATTCATTGCAAAGAAAACATTCTCCATGTTTAAGCTGCAGTCGGAAACAAGAGGAGAGCAGACTGCTTTAATCGATGAAATGATTGGAAACCAGAAAATTGTCCAGGCATTTTCCCATGAAGATGAGGCGTTGGAAAGTTTCGATGAAATTAATGGAAGACTGGAAAAATATTCCCTTCGTGCCTTATTCTTTTCCAGCATTACCAATCCGAGTACCCGTTTTATCAATGCGTTAGTTTATGCAGGTGTTGGCGTGTTTGGCGCAGTTTCAGCTATCCATGGTGGAATCAGTGTTGGGCAGTTATCCTGTTTCTTAAGTTATGCAAATCAGTATACGAAGCCTTTTAATGAGATTTCCGGTGTCGTAACTGAGTTACAGAATGCACTGGCTTGTGCAGCAAGAGTATTTGAGCTGATTGATGAAGAGGCACAGGTACCGGATGCAGAAGATGCAGTGGTATTAGAGGAAGTAAAGGGAGATGTGGATTTAGAGCATGTTTACTTCTCTTATGAGCCGGGGCAGAAGCTGATTGAGGATTTTAATCTCCATGTCAATCCGGGTGAGCGTGTGGCAATTGTCGGACCGACCGGATGCGGTAAGACAACATTGATTAATCTTCTGATGCGGTTCTATGATGTCAACAGCGGAATCATCCGTGTCAGCGGCGTGCCGGTTAAAGATATGACAAGAAGCAGCCTGCGCAGCAGCTATGGTATGGTATTGCAGGAAACCTGGTTAAAGGAGGGAACCATTCGTGAGAACATCTGTATGGGAAAACCGGATGCTACCGATGAAGAAATCATGGAGGCAGCAAAAGCTTCCCATGCCCATAATTTTATCAAACGTCTGCCCAAGGGCTATGATACGGTAATTGCAGAGGACGGTGGCAATCTTTCCCAGGGACAGAAACAGCTTCTTTGCATTGCCAGAGTTATGCTTTGCCTGCCGCCAATGCTGATTTTGGATGAAGCAACTTCATCGATTGACACACGAACTGAGATGAAGATTCAGGAAGCTTTTGGCCGGATGATGAAGGGAAGAACCAGTTTTATCGTTGCCCATCGTCTGTCTACCATTGAAGAGGCAGACATTATTCTGGTTATGAAAGACGGACATATTATCGAACAGGGCAATCATGAAGAACTGCTTCAGAAGAATGGCTTCTATGCAGCCCTTTATAACAGCCAGTTCGCACAGTCATAGAATTGATTTATAGTGTTACATGTTGTAACAGCATTTCGTACGTTACCCCAAGTTCCGGATTAAAATTCCATGGAACGAGAGCTGCCTGGCAGCCGGGGTAACGTTTTTTGATGTCTAAAATGCATTCCATGGCGCCGCTTATGGGAGAATCATTAAGGGAAGAAGTCCGTTCATTTCCAAAGAAAGCGTCTTTCCCGGTAGAAAGCAAAATGGTATCATTAACCCGTTTTACAATCTTATCGGTCTGTGAGGCAATATATTTCGTTACCCGTTCATCCTGCCAGCGAAAGCTTTCTGCAATGGTATCCCAGATCCATGCAGCCATATTATTAAGCTGGCTGTGAAGACCAAAAGCCACAGAATAATCAAAAGCATGGCTGCCATAGCGTATGACATGCTTTTTGGCTTTCTCATAAGTCTGATGCAGAAATGCCAGTGCCGTACTGACCGGAAGCTCTGTATCAATGGATGCACCAAAGAGCTTTTTCTGCTCAAAGAGTGTATCACAGAATTTTTCGTAATCACTGCCGTATAAACCGGTAAGATTGCATTCGTCAAGGCAAATTGCAGGATAAGATTCCAACTGATAGCGTTTAAGAGCCTGTTTCATGGCAGGAAGATTATTATCAATTAAAGTAATCGATGAAAAGTGTCCGGCAAGTAGCGATAAATCCCAGTCGTTACAACAGCCGGCACCAAAGATAGCGAGGGAGCTGTCAGCAGCAGTAGAGGCAATCAGATAGTTGCTGATGGCATTGCGATACTCTGCCCAGTCTTCATAGGCGTGGGGCAGAAATTGTTTTTGCAAAAGGTCTTCGTAAAGTGACATGGGATACTCCTTTCATTATGTGTATCGGAACGGTTGGTATAAATGTGGTTATTTTTGATGCTGAGAGGGAAAATGTCCTCCCTACCGCCACAACAGACCATATTTATACAAACTGGTTTGTCTTCTCGTCATATTCATAGTCGATGGCGGAAAGCTTATTGCAAAGCTCGTTCCTCGAAAGATTTAAGGCAGAGCAGAGTTCATCCAAGGTAGGGTAGAAATCCCGAAGCTGTGTATTGATGTAACTTAATAACATGACTGGGTCATTTGGTATATTCATGGTGTAATGTCTCCTTTATCGTTGATTGCATAGGTGCTTGCGAAAGGGGGAGAGGATTTCCTGATAAAAAAGTTTTAAGGCATTCGCTGCACATTTGATTTTAAGATGATGAAATGCCACAGTTCTAAGTAGTCCATTTTTCTTTTTTGGATAAAAACAGTCTTTTCCATGTTTAACAGAATATTGGTACTGTCCGTCAAAGTACGGATGCCTTTTAAGGGCTGTTAGGGGCACTTGGAATTTCGTCTGGCAACAGGCAACGCTGGTACAGGGATGTACCAGCGAGGCACATTTGAACATGGATGTGAATATGTGCCGGTTGCCAGATGAAATCAGAATTATGCCGAAATTCCTAGTGCCCCTTGCAGACATTATGTGGCATCCGCTTTTGACGGACAGTGCCGATATTCTGTCAAAGCAAGTGAAAAGACAGTTTATAATCAAGAAAA
>ERZ791859.148-NODE-148-length-64122-cov-17.626110_pt1 | contig 64122 bp, 68 predicted proteins | sample MGYA00509943_ERZ791859 | MGnify/ENA primary metagenome ERZ791859 (study PRJEB30046, sample SAMN00792065) | human gut metagenome | study: EMG produced TPA metagenomics assembly of the A metagenome-wide association study of gut microbiota in type 2... | reverse complement strand
GTATTGCTACTATTATGAAAGATAATAATGCTTATTTAAAGCAAGGAAAATGGAAATCTGATAGAGTCTATAAAATACTTACTAATTCTATTTATATTGGTATCTTTGAATATGGAAAGTACAAAAGAAAATCACAAGATATTTTAAGAGTTGAAAATTATTGTGAGCCAATTATTGATGAAGTAACATGGAATGCTACTAGAAATGTTTTAGTAAAAAACAAACATTCTAACTATGGAGAATATATTCATTTGTTTTCTGGTTTAGTAAAATGTCCTATTTGTGGTGAGATAATGTCATCATCAGAATCTTTTAAATATCTTAATGGAAAGCAAAAAGTTTATTACCATTTAAGATGTAAAAATCATAATTGTAGTGGATTTGGACTTCATTATAATACTGAAAAAATAGAAACAAAATTAAAACAAGTATTAGAAGAATTAACACTATTTATGCTTTCTATGGATAATGAAATTATAACTTGTAATTCTACCAAAAGTGATGATGTAAAAGATATAGAAAAAGCAATCGAAAAATTAAAATTACAGGAAAAAAGATTAGTAGATTTATATTTAAGTTCTAATTTAGATGTCGAAACAATTAATCATAAAAATGACGTTATCAAAAAGGAAATTGATAAACTAAATCAAAAGAAAGAAAGACTTGATCCAGATAATAATTCTAAGGAATATACAATAGAACTTGTTAAAAAATTAGATTGTACTGAGAAAAATAACACTTTATTTTTTACTAATATTAAAAATATTGGATTTGTTTTTCTTTATGATTTGCTATCAAGAGAAGCTAAAAGAGATATGATTCATAGACTTATATCTATGATAGAAATTAAACGTGGTAAAAACTACAATATTGAAATTAAAGATATAAAATTCACAGATGAATTTATAACTAAAAGCAGTAAAGAATACTTAAAATATCTTAATAATATTATGAATGACAATAATATTGGAATTAAATTTCATAAAGAAATTGATGAAATTGAGTTAAAAAATATGGAATCGAATTATGATATTTTATCAATTAAGAAAATGAAACACAAAGAATATTCTAATAAATTTTTAGAAGAATTTATTACTAAATCGCAAGAGCATTTATATATAGATGGCATTGTCAGTTGTCCATATACTGAGAAAAATGTTATTAAAGATATTTTAATATTAGTGCCAAAATTAGTGCCAAAAAATTAATTAATTAACACTATTTAAAGAAGAAAGGAATGATAAAAATGAAAGTTACTTATACAAGAAAAGGAGATTATTTATTACCAGATTTATATTTAGAAAAAGACGAAAATTATGGAAGACTTGGAAGATATGGAATATTAAGATTACACTTTATTGCACAAAACAAACAAGCACTTTATGAAACATTATTGATGACAAATAAATTAACTCATCATCTTCTTTTAGAAAGTAGATCTTGTGAGAATTATTATAAAGAACTAATGGAAAATTATATTAAGAATGATGAAAGACTGTCTGAAAAAAGCAAAGAATTAAATCCATTGGTATGGACAAAATTAATGAACAACTATAAAAATATAGCAGAAGAAATTGTCCTAAATGAATATGTTTTTATATAAATAATCTTCAAAAAAGAGGAAAAAATTATCAGAATAATTTAATCCTCTTTTTTATTTTTTTGAATGTGGGAATAAAATATATGTCTAGCCAGCACTGAATTTGTACTCCTGCACAAATTCTATTATGGGTCCCTCAATCCCAATAAGATCATTTAATCTTTTTAGCAAGTATAAAGACAGTAGTAACACTATTACTGTTAATAGCCGAAGGAGATATTTCTATTTTTTGCTTTTTAAATAATTCTGTATATGGAAAAGAATGAAGTAAATCATTTATTTCTTCATTTGTATGATAGCACATATATAATGAGTTTTTGCCTTTTTCATTTAAATATGGTTCATCTGCCATATCTTCACCTTGACCTATTTGGTATGTAAATAAAAATAAACCATTAACTTTTAAAATATCATACACATCTGAAAATAAATTATTAAAATCATTCTTAGGTAAATGAAATGTGGAATAAACAGCAAAAACAGCATCTAATGAATTATTAGAAAAATACCTTTTTACATTAACCATATCATCTACAATATATGGAAATTTCCCATGTAAATTGTATGCACAATCTTTCATTTTTTTTGAAAGATCTAAACCTATATATTCATAATTTTGTTTATTAAAATAAGAATATGTTCTTCCAGAGCCTGCACCTAAATCTAAAATTTTAGCGTTTTCAACTAGGTGTTGTTCAAATTTTTCATATACATCTAAATCTTCAATATAAGTTCCAAATTCATTGCTATATTGTTCTGCTATCAAATCATAATTTTTTTGAACAGATTGTCTTTTATCAAAGGAACTTTTGATAATATCCATCACTATATCTCCTTTAAAATTTCTTCAAACTTTGTATAACCGGTTTCTGCATTTATATGCCCACCATTTTTTATAACGTACTGTTTATCAGTAAGTTTGTCAGCAAATGTTTTTTCAACATCATATTTAACATATGGATCATTATCAGAATAATAGCAAACTATATCTTTGCAATATTTTTTTACATCATCAAAGTTATCAATAAACATTGGTTCATTAACAGCATCAAAATCAGAATCAATACCTAAATAATTGTTAAATCCACATACAAATATTAACTTCTTTACTTTTATCTGATTCGTTATTAGATATTTGCATACAAATATAGGTGCTATGCTATGAGCTATAATAACTGTATTTTCATTTATATCTAATTTGTTTAAAACATTAGACCAATTTTCAAAATTTTGATTTCCTACACCAACTGGCATTTGCGGAATCAATACTTTTTTGTTATTTTTTTCTAATTGTTCTTTTAACCATGGAAACCAATTTCCATCCTTTGACCCAAAGCTACCATGTATAATAATATAATTATTCATTTTATCACTCCTATCTATTCGACTCCAATATTCTAATTTTGCTAAATATAACCCAATATTATAAAATATACCAAATTTTAATGATATATAATAGTTAAATGTTTCTATTACATTGTTCAAATATATGTTTTGATATTCATTTAAAATTGTAACCTCTTTTTTGGATAAATAATGATAATCGGAATAATGAAGGTTATTTCTGCACTTTCTATTTATAGAATAAAAATCATTTCTTATATCTTTTTTGTTCTTTTCAAATATACTATCGATAACACTATTGGATTTACTAACTTTTTTATCATTCCAAATCATTTCAATAATAATTGCTTTTGTTTTGGTAATAAACGTTTTAAAGTCAAAATGTAATTCTCCAATATTAAACGAAATATTATCTCTTATTAAATTATCAATAAACATAGTTGTTTTTATTAATCCATATCTTTGCAATATATATAATTTTTCACTATTACCTATATTATTTTTAAATAAATTATAAGAAGAGTATGATTTTTTATTGATCTTAGATATAGATATTTTATCTACAATTTCTTTTGATATCTTTTTAATTTGTTCTAATATTACATTATAAATGTCTGGCATTAGAACCTCCATCCACCTCGATGGGGTTGATACTAAACCATCATACAACTCAAATTTTTCTTTATTATTTAAATCCCAATTTCTGAAATTTATATCAAGTAAATTTCTATTATCTAAAGATAATATTATATCAAAAATATTCGGTTCAAAATTAATTCCCATTTCCGACATTACTTTAATGACTGTTTCTGAATTAGTGAAAGGATAATATTTTAAATTGTAATTTCTAAATTTTTCAATATCATCCAGTGTAATATCTCGTTTACCACTCAAACCACCATAATTAGCTTTTATAGTTTCTTCAACAAATATAGACGAATAGAAAATTAAAAAAGAACTCAAAATTTCTTTTTGATTATAATCTGTTATACTTCTTTTTATTTCTAATATATATGAAAGCCAGAAAGCATCATTCATTATTTCATTAAATATTTTAAATTTTCTATCTTTTTTCATCACATTTTCCTAATTACTTATAGCTTTTAATATTTGTGGAATGTACATAATCGCAATATCTGCACCTTTATCTAGTAAAAATGCCAAGATTTTTTTTGCTTTATCCCATTTTTTTGATTTACTATCTTTACTTTTTTGTAATTCCACTATTTCTTCTAATTTGTTTAATAATTCTTCTTTATCATAATCACTTAAATATGTATTTTCCTCAATATTTGCCTTTATATCTTCAATATTCATACTAAAATTAATACTATTTGTGTTATTGTTATTATTTACGTTTGATATTGTGATACCAGGATTATTTTGATTATTACATAAATCGGGATTATCACTTCTATTTAATAAATATTCTAACTTCGATTTTATTATTTTAACATTTTCAATCTCATTAGTTTGATATCCAGGAACACTAGCATATGCAATAATATTTTTATTAAAATCAGGATAATCCATTACATATTTTCCTAGTAATGCATTAACTTCTGAATGGGTAGCCATATTTTTACTAATATATTCATCACATAGTTCTATGTCTTTTTTAACCATTGTTTTAAATTTACTCATACAGTACCTCCAAGAATTTTAATTGTAATTATTATACTATAAAATAACAAAATTCTCTATACTTCCATTGAAATTTAATAACAATTCATATATAATATTTTTAGAAAGAGAACTTAGTTCGTAACCTGTTGTTTATTCGCTCCAATTAAAACACAGAAATAGCAGTGGATGTAACACTCTTACAACACTGCTATTTTAGATTTTATCACTATATTATCACATTGTTTTCTAATTAAAACAAATAATTTAATTTATTAACTGCATCATATTTTTGCTTATTTGAACTATGTAAGTATATTTGTGTGATTGCAATTGCAGAGTATCCCATTAATTCGGCAACAGCCTGAATGTCTATGTCGTTTTTTAATAAAGTAGATGCATAAGTATGTCGAATAGAATGAAATTTTTTGTGTGGAATATTACAATCTTTTAATATTTTTTTACAAGACTAGATATTTTTTCAATTATGTTTTCTAAAAAAACTGTTTGATATTTAGAAAGAAAACTTAGTTTGTAACTTGTTGGTTATTTACTCCATATGGATTAGTATGCTTGCAACTTTTTAATGCTCTTACACCAACATGATTTTGATATATTAAAAACGGTATACTTACTAAAAAAATTAAAGTGTAATTAGTTCCAATAAGATAGCCAGCAATCATGTAGGCAATGCCTCTTCCTATATATGATAGAATATGTTTATAATTTGCAAAGTGCAATTGTAAATGTTTTGGTATTTCATTTGTTAGAGGTGCATCTATTATTGGACTATAGAAATCACTTAATATATCTATCCACAAAATTGCAATAAACGAAAAAATAGTATTTCTAGTTAATCCCGCAATTAATAAAATAAATATACTTGAAATATTTGCCCATTTAAAAAACTTAATCCTATTTATTTTATCGCTTTTAAAAGAAACTAATATACCTAGACAATTGCAAAATATTTGTAAAACTGCCCAAAATATTCCAGCAACACTTTTATCTATTCCCAAATTATCTGTAAGTATTACCATAAAAAAACCTAAAATTAGAAATAATTGTAATCTTCTAGAGCAAGAATATTTTATATAATCTTTTGCACTATCTATTTTAAGTATTTTTTTCATAATATTAGATTCATTTAAAACTATTCTCTCATTTTTAACTTTAAATAAGAGAAGAAAGCAAATTAAAAATAAGAAGATACAAATTATTATACAAATCTGATAAGAAGTAAAATTATAAAGTACTATACCTATGAAAATACCAGCAACAATGGTACCTATATTACTTGCCAAATCATATAAGTTATCCTTTAATCCAAAAAATACATTATTGATTTTAATTTGTGCTAATAATGGGTACATCCATTGAATTATAAGCGTGTCCACTAATAAATCAATGCAGCTTTGAAAAATCATAATATATTTGTTACTAATTAATAACATACTGACAAAATTAATTAATCTTATAATTAAAGCTATTTGAACAGAGATTCTTATCCCATTTTTAATAACTTTATTTCCAATCAATATAGAAATAAATGCAGCAATAATTAAAGCAATAAAAAAATTATTCCCAAGCTTTCAATTGTTAATCCTTTTTCAATTAGCCATATTGGTTTAAAAACTTCCCATAAACCAAGGCTTAATCCTAATAATATATATACCATATATATCGACAAATATTGTTTTTTTAATTCTACCATAATCTTTTCATACCTCATATAAAAGTTTTTGAATTATTATACTATAAAACAACAAAATTTTACATATTTTTATAAAAATTTAATCATATTGTATATATTTTCATAATTGTAATAAAATTTTGTAAATATTTTTTAATTTGTTGAAAAAATGTGAAAGTAATGGTATATTTAGTAAAAATACTAATTTGCACATGAATATTTATCCAATTTCAGATAATAATACTCAAAGATTAAGTGTTGACAGATTTAAGTATACACTGTGCCAGGAGAACTTTATCAATATATTGGAATTTGATTTTAAACCATATGAAATGTGAAAATAAATATATTATAGAAACTTAATTGAAATAAATAGGGGAAAAATTATGAACAAAGAGAAGTTAGGAAAAAACGCAATATTTTTAATTGCAAGTGATTTAATATATACGATAACAGAATTATTTGCACGAACATTTTTAGTAGCATATTTACTAAAAATAACAAATGACAATATAACACAAGTATCATTATATTATATGATTATTAACTTTATACATGCAATGGGTTCTATATTCATTGGTAAATTTATAAAAAATGGAAAATATAATAAAACAAAAATATTATCTTTAGGAATAATAATAAGAGCAATATTTATTTTATTTATAGTATTATTAGGGAATAAATTATCAAATATGTTTGTAATAGTTGCAATATTTTGTGGTATATCAGAAACATTATATTGGTCAGCTCATGAAATAATATTTGTAGAAATAACTAATAATGAAAATAGGAAAAGTTATATGGCAACAAAGAAAATAGCAAGTACAATAGTAAATATAGTTGCACCTATCATATTAGGGTCAACAATAGAATTATACTCTTTTACAAAAATTGCAATATATGTTTTAGCATTATCAATAATTCAAATAGTTTTGTCTTTTCAAATAAAAATAGATAGCAAAGTTAATATTAAAAAAACAAAATTTAGTTTAAAAAATTACATAAGTACAATAAAAACAAAAAAAGAATTAAAAGTACATAAATACTATAAATCAAATTTATTATATGGAATAGTAGAAGATCCTATGAAGACGCTGGTAACGATTATTACAATAATGACATTTAAAACATCTTTAAATTTGGGAATTTTAACAACTATTTTTTCAATTTTTCAAATTGCAGTTATGTATTTATATAAAAAATTTTATAATAAGAGTAATGCAAAATATATATTATTTGCAGTTTCTAGCTTGATTTTTATAGGAGCTATGGGATTAGTTATTGATATAGATAAAATAACTTTAATAATTTATAATTTTGCTTGTACAACAGGATTATGTATTTTTGATGCAATATATAACACACAAAAAGGGGATTTAATAAAAGAATGCAACATTGAACAGTATGATGTAGAACATGTAATGTTTAACTCAATTTTAACATGTTCATCAAGATTTATTGGATTTTCTTTAATATTAATTGTAGGAATAATAGATAATATGGTATTTTTTAAGGGATTATTAGCGGTTATAGCCATATTGGTTTTGATTTATTCTAGAATAATTATAAATATAGAAAGAGAGGAAAACAATGAAAAATTAAACAATAATTAAATTATAATGTATAAAATTATTAAAATAAAAATTAAAATTCCCCCAGCATATCTGGGGGATAATTATTAACCTTCAATTTCATATAAATTTTTATATTCTAAACATTTCTTTATTAACTCATTATGAGTTCCACTATCAATTATTCCATGGTTATCTAAAACAAAAATACAATCTGAATCAATTATGGTACTTAATCTATGGGCCACAATTATTACTGTATGATCTTTAGATAAACTTTTAATAATGTTTTTTATTTTCTCTTGATTATTATTGTCTAGAGAACTTGTTGCCTCATCAAATAAGATTATTTTTGATTTTTTTATTAAAGCTCTAGCTATTGCTAACCTTTGTTTTTGGCCACCGCTTAATATTACTCCATTTTCACCTACTATAGTGTCATATCCATCTTGCATTTCTATAATAACATCATGTAATTGAGCTTCCTTGCAAACTTCTTCTATTTCTTTATCTGTTGCTTGAGGATTTGCTAATTTTATATTTTCTTTTATTGATAGATTAAAAATGTAAGGGGATTGTGAAACTATTGAAATATTATTTTTTATTGTTTCTTCTGACAAAGTATTTATATTATAATTATCTATTAATATTTCACCATCATTAGTGCTGTAACTTTTGTTTATTAATTTTAGTATAGTAGATTTACCTTCGCCACTTTTACCAACGATAGCTACCATTTGGTTGCAATTTATTTTAAAATTAAGGTTGTTAAATAAGTTATTTGAGTTATATTTGAATTTTACGTTTTTAAATTCAATTGAACCTTTTATATTTTTGATATTTAAATTTCCATATGTTTCTTTAGAAAATGAGTTATATGAAATTATATCAAATACTCTTTGCGCTGATACTTTTCCGTCTGCTAATTTTTCTCTTATTTCAGATATATAATTTATTAAATCTAATACTTTATTTTTGTATAAGAAAATTATTAAAAATGAACTTATTTCTAAAAACTTATTTGTAATAAAGTAAACTGATATTAATATAAATATAAAGTCTAATATGTGTTGAAATGCTTTAATCCATCTATCCCATGTCCTTCGTGTATGTGTACTCTTTATTTCTGCTTTGATTGTTTCTGTTTGTTTTTTGTTTACATCCTGCATAACAACTGATTTTAGATTAAGATTTTTTATTTCTCTAATTCCTCTTATTACATCAGTGTATAATCCAACTACAGTTTCGTCTTTTTCTTTATAGTCTTTTTTTGCTCTTTTATAATAAAACAATTTTTTAGATGTTAAGATATATACTGATATTATATTAAAAATCAAATATAAACCTAAATATACATTAAGAAAAAATACATAAATAATAAAACTAACATTAAGTATAATACCTGATAAATCATCGGTTACGTAATCAAATAATTCAGACAATTCAGTTGTATCTTTATTTAATCTAGATATAAAAAGACCTGAATTTGTATTGTCAAAATTTTTAACTTCAAAATTTGTTAAACTTTTTAGCATGTCGCTTTTTAAGTCAAAATTTACTTTTCCATTTAGTTTTAAAACTATTCTTGACCATAAATTTGTAATAATTTCTATTATAATTCTTAATACAACTAAAAATAGTGCTGTTTTTAATATTTGAGTTTTATCAAAATTTTCAAAATAACCTAACATTTTACCTTCATATATTGGTGATAATAAAGATATTCCTGCATATCCCATGCTTAATATAATTACCATTATAGATAAAAATTTATATTTTTTATAATATTTAAATAATCTACTTAAATTGTTTGACTTCTTCTCCATAATTTATAGCTCCTTTTATAACTCTAAGTTAAATATGATATAGAAAAATTATACTATATTTTGACATTTTTTTCGATACTTCCTTGAAAATATTTAAGAAAATTATATAATAAATTTATAAGAGAGATTTAATCATATCTTATAGTTTGAAATTATCTTCAAATAAATTAAAAAAAAGTATTAAGAAATTGGATTAAACCATGCTAGAAGACTTGTATGTACGGTTCAAACGTTTTAAACAACTGGAAAGAAAATAAATAATTGGAAAATAAAAACTAAAATAAAGAAGATACTAAAACTAATAATATTATCTTCTTTATTAAATTTATTCTTCTATTTTTGTTATTAAAATTATAGTATACTTGTCTTTTTTTTAATTAGAAACATATTCATAAAATTCTTTCCAACTTTTAACTCTTGGTATATTTGAATATTTGTTATATGGTGTATCCATTAAAATAGTTGTTATACCATTGGAAATACAATCATTACATATATTAACTGAATCATCAATCATAATATCAATATTATGCTCAATACATTTTAAAGATTTAGCATGTTTGTCATAAGCATTTGTTAAAATTAAGTTATCATAATAAATATTATTTTTATCAAGCCATTTTTTTGTCATATTGTAAGGATCTGTATATTCTCCATTATCTCTTCCTGTAATAATATAAATAAAATGACCATCTTTATGTAATTTATCTATATATTCTTTAGCACCTTCAATAACTCCTAAATTTTGAGCTATTCTTTCTATATTCTTTTTATAAAAAGTAAGTTCTTCATTTTCGGTCCAATCAAACATACCATTTCTAATATAGTCAGCATTTTTGTTTATTACGCCTGAATTTCTTAAGGTTTTATCATGCAATAAATATTCTTCTAATAAAGTATTATTAAAGTTTGATATTACATTATCTATATCTATTCCTATTTTCATTTAATCAACTCCAAATCTTATTATTAAGTATGTACCCGTATATATCACAATAATTTATTTTACACTATATGAAAAATTTTTATTTAATTCAAATTTGTCAGATATATTTTGGGTAGTATCAAACTCAATATTATTGTTATTTATTATTTTAAATTCAAAAATAGCATTTGTATCTTTTATAGATGTACCACCAGCGTAAATTTCTTCTTTGCTTGCATTACATGTTAAGGTGTTATTTTCTATTACATATGTACCAGTGTTTATTTTTGCTCGTAAATTGGTTATTGTAGATTGCATCCCAATAGCATTTTCTTTAAGATCATCAATTTCTTTGTTAGATTCCTTTTTAGTTATATAAATATAATAAGCCATAATAATAATAACAATAATAGCTAATATTAGAAAGAAAGTTGATAAACTTATTTTTAAAGATTTTTTTTCTTCCATTATTTCATCTCCTCTTTAATAAGAATACAAAAAAATTTTATCATTTTAATTTTACTTTAGCAAGTAATCATATTTAATATTGTAAAAAATAAAAAATTAATATATAATATTTTTCAAGGAGAGATGAATATGAACCTAGAAAAAATAAATGAAATACTAGCCAATAAGCATGTATTGTTGGTAATAATAACAATAATAATATCAATAGTAATATTAAAAGTAAAAAGTAGAATTTTTAACAAAGCAATAAAAAAGGTGGGAAAGACAAAAGATAAAGGTTATAGGAAAGTAATTACATATATAAAACTTACAAATCATATAATTAATTATATTATTATAATAATTGCAACTTTATTTGTTTTACAATTATTAGGATTCAATGTAAGTTCAGTCATAGCGGGAGTTGGAATTGTGTCAGCAATAGTAGGACTATCGCTTCAAGATGCATTAAAAGATATTATTATGGGATTTAATATTATAATAGATAGTTATTTTTCAGTAGGGGATGTTATAAAAATAGATGATGTTGAAGGAAAAGTAATAGAACTTGGAGTAAAATCTACAAAATTAAAAGATGTAAATACAGAAAATGTTTTGGTAATTGCAAATAGAAATATAGTTAAAGCATTAAGATTATCAGAACAATTAATTATCGACATACCAATTCCATACGAGGAAAAAACAGACAAAATAGAAACTATAATAGACAAAATTGTTTTGCAAATAAAAGAAAATAAAGAAATAAGAGATGCAAAATATCTAGGAATAAATGAATTTGCGGATTCAGCAGTTATATATAGAGTGATGATTTGGTGCCAACCAGAGCAAAAGTTACCTTTAAAAAGATATGCATTAAGAATTGTAAAAACAACATTAGATGAAAACAATATAACAATACCATACACACAAATAGATATACACCAAAAGTAAAAAATTTACATCTTTGATTTAATTGACAAAAAATATTATAAATGTTAATATAAATACATAAAAAATAAAAGGAGATTGTTATGGAAGAAAATAAGGAAAAAGTTGAAAACAAAGAAGAAAGTGTAAAAGAAGCAGAAGTTGTAACAAACAATGAAACTGTACAAGAAAAAAAAGTAAATTCATATGCACTTGCAAGTTTTATATGTTCATTAGTTGGATTATTAGTATGTGGATTACCATTAGGAATAGCAGCAGTGATAACAGGTGGTTATGCATTAAATTCATATAAAGAAGAAAAAGAAAATGGAAAATGGATGGCAGTTACAGGATTGGCATTGGGAATTATAGATATTGTATGTGTAATAATTTATTTATCAACAGCATATAACGGATAAAAATAAAATATAGCGTAAGAGAAATCTTACGTTTTTTTTATTTTAGAAAAAATTCACAAAAAATTCACAATTTTTTTAGCAAAAGGTATTGACAAGTGCTAAAAATGGTTATAATATATATTGAGTTAGCAATCGAACAAAAAGAGTGCTAAAAGGGGTGGTAAAATGCTAGATGATAGAAAAAAGAAAGTATTACAAGCAATTGTAGAAGAGTATATAAATACAGCAGAACCAGTAAGCTCTAATGCATTAACAAATAATTATGGACTAAATTATAGTAGTGCAACAATAAGAAACGAAATGGCTGACTTAGAAAAAAAAGGCTATTTAGACAAAACACATACATCTTCAGGAAGAATACCATCAGAAAAAGGCTATAGGTACTATGTAGACGAATTAATGAAAGATGACGACATAAGTTTAGAAGAAATAAAATACATTAGTTCAAAATTAGAAACAAAAGTAAATGAAATAGAAGAACTAACAAAAATAGCAGCAAATACAATTTCTGAAGTAACACATTATACAACACTATCAATAGGACCAAAAAATGATGAACAAATAATAGAAGAAATAAAATTTGTTCCATTAGGACAAAGAATGATAATGGCGGTAATACTAACAGAATCAGGATTAGTAAAAGAAACAATAATAAAATTTGATGAGGACATAACTGAAAAACAAGTAGAAACAGTAAATTATATGTTTAATCAAAAACTAAAAGGAAAACCATTAGAAACAATAAAAGGACCATTAGAAGATTACTTATTTGATGAAATGACATACAGTGTAAATGTAATAAAACCAATAATAGAGCAAATAAAAAAAGTAATAGAAGAAGACAGTAAAATATATTTAGAAGGAACAAATAAATCATTTGACTTACCTGAATTTAATAGCCTAGAGGTTGCAAAAAACTTTGTAAATGTATTAGACACAAAAGAGTTGATGCAAGATATGTTAAATTCGGGATTTGCACAAGATATAAATGTGTATATAGGAAATGAAAACGAAAAAGATGAGCTAAAGGATTTTAGTATTGTAACATTTAAACACAAAGTAGGAAACAAAGACTTAGGAACAATAGGAATAATAGGACCTAAAAGAATGGACTACTCTAAAGTAATTTCAGTAATGAAATATATAAGTAAAAAACTAGATGAAAACAATCAAAATAATTAAAGAAAAGAGGTAAACTATGTCAGAAAAGAAAAAGGAAGAAAAAAATGAAAATATAAAACAAGAAGAAAAATTAGAAAAAAAGCAGGAAACAAAACGAGAAACAAAACCAGCTAAAGAAAAAGAACTTGAAGAATTAACAGACAGATATAAAAGAGTACTTGCAGAATTTGAAAACTACAAAAAAAGAAGTCAAAAAGAAAGAGAAAGCTTATATAACTCAATACTTGCAGACGTTGTAGAAACAATGTTACCAGTATTAGACAATTTAGAAAATGCAGCAAAAGTAGAAACTAAAGATGAAGATTATAAAAAGGGAATAGAACTTGTGTTAAAACAATTTAAAGATGTATTAAAATCAAAAGGAGTAGAAGAAATAAAAACAGTAGGAGAAACATTTGATCCAGAATTACACGAAGCAGTTAGTAGCATCCAAGATGAAAATTTAGGCGAAAAAGAAATAGCACAAGAATATAGAAAAGGCTACAAAATAGGAAGTAAAGTTATAAGACATTCTATGGTTGTAGTTGCAAATTAAAAAAGTTATTAAATTTTAAAATATAAATTAAAGAGGAAAGACCTCAAAAGAAAGGAAGTATAAAATTATGGGAAAAATTATAGGAATTGACTTAGGAACAACAAATTCATGTGTAGCTGTTATGGAAGGAGGAGAGCCAGTTGTTATACCAAATGCTGAAGGTAACAGAACAACACCATCAGTAGTAGCATTTTCAAAAAATGGAGAAAGATTAGTAGGACAAATAGCAAAACGTCAAGCTGTTACAAATCCAGATAATACAGTTATATCAATAAAAAGAAAAATGGGAACAGCAGACAAAGTTAAAATAGAAGGTGATACATTTACACCACAAGAAATATCTGCAATGATATTACAAAAATTAAAAGCAGATGCAGAAAATTATTTAGGACAAAAAGTAACACAAGCAGTTATTACTGTTCCAGCATACTTTAATGACAGCCAAAGACAAGCAACAAAAGATGCTGGTAAAATTGCAGGACTAGAAGTATTAAGAATAATCAACGAACCAACAGCAGCAGCACTTGCATATGGAATGGATAAAGAACAAGATCAAAAAATATTAATATATGATTTAGGTGGAGGAACATTTGATGTATCTATACTAGATATTGGTGATGGAGTATTCGAAGTTTTAGCTACAAATGGTAATACACATTTAGGTGGAGATGACTTTGATGAAGCAATAATTAATTATTTAGTAGATGAATTCAAAAAATCAAATGGAATTGATTTAAAAACAGATAAAATGGCAATGCAAAGACTAAAAGAAGCAGCAGAAAAAGCAAAAATAGAGCTATCTGGAGTTCAACAAACACAAATTAACTTACCATTTATAACAGCAGATTCTACAGGACCAAAACATTTAGACATAACACTTACAAGATCTAAATTTGAAGAATTAATTCATGATTTAGTAGAATCAACAGTAACACCAGTAAACAATGCATTAAAAGATGCAGGATTAAGTGTAAATGATATACACAAAGTATTATTAGTTGGTGGATCTACAAGAGTTCCAGCTGTTCAAGAACTAGTAAAAAGATTAATAGGAAAAGATGCAGATAAAGGAATAAACCCAGATGAATGTGTTGCAATTGGTGCAGCAATTCAAGGTGGCGTTCTTTCAGGAGATGTAAAAGATTTAGTATTATTAGATGTAACACCATTATCACTAGGAATTGAAACATATGGAGGAGTATTTACAAAATTAATAGAAAGAAACACAACAATACCAACTAAAAAATCACAAATATTCTCTACAGCAGCAGATGGTCAAACATCAGTAGAAGTACACGTACTACAAGGAGAAAGAGAAATGGCTGCATATAATAAAACATTAGGAAGATTCCAATTAACAGGAATACCAGCAGCACCAAGAGGAGTACCACAAATAGAAGTAACATTTGATATAGATGCAAATGGTATAGTACATGTATCTGCAAAAGATATGGCAACAGGAAACAGCCAAAATGTATCAATAACAGCATCAACAAATCTTACAGATGAAGATATAGATAAAGCTGTAAAAGATGCAGAGGCACATGCTCAAGAAGACAAAAAGAAAAAAGAAGAAATTGAAGTTAAAAATAATGCTGAAAGTTTAGTATATAATAGTGAAAAAACATTAGGAGAATTAGGAGATAAAATAAGTGCAGAAGAAAAAGCAAAAGTAGAAACAGAAATAGATAATACTAAAAAAGCATTAGAAACAAACGACACAGAAAAAATTAAAGAAGCTACTGAAAAATTAACAAAAGTATTCTATGAAATGAGTGAACAACTATACAAAAATGCAAATCCAAATGGAGCACAAGGTGCAGATGCAAATGCTAGCCAAGAAGGACCAAAAACAGATGAAAATGGAAATGTATATGATGCAGACTATAAAGTAGAAAATGGAGATGACAAATAAAATTTAATAAAAACTTCGTCTTACTTTGTTAAGCTACGAAGTTTTTACTTTAATTAAAAAAGAATATGGTTACCATCCAAAAAAATATGTTAATTTTTTTGGGATGGAGATAGACCAAGTGAATTGGAGTGAAAGGAAAAGATGGCAGGAAAAAGAGATTATTATGAAGTATTGGGTGTTGATAAAAATGCAACAGATGAAGAATTAAAAAAGGCATATCGTAAACTTGCAAAAAAATATCATCCTGATGCTAATCCAGACAATAAGGAAGAAGCAGAAGCCAAATTTAAAGAAGTAAACGAGGCATATGAGACATTATCAGACTCACAAAAAAGAAAAATGTATGACCAATTTGGACCTGATGGACCACAAGGGTTTGGAGGAGGCCAAGGACCATTTGGACAGGGAGGATATTATTCTTATACAGGTTCTGGTTTTGATGGCTTTTCTGACTTTGGCGACTTAGGAGATATATTTTCATCATTTTTTGGTGGTGGATTTGGAGGAAAAACAAGAAGACCAACTAATGGACCAAAAAAAGGTGCAGACTTAAATTTACATATGGATATTACATTTGAAGAATCATTTTTAGGGGTAGAAAAACAAGTAATAATAAATAGAAATGAAGAATGTACTATATGTCATGGAACAGGTGCAAAACCTGGAACAAATCCAATGAAATGTCCAGAATGTAATGGTACTGGTCAAATAAGACAAGTCCAAAAAACTATATTAGGTCAAATGCAAACAACAAGAACATGTTCTACATGTCATGGAACAGGTGAAGTAATAAAAGAACCATGTGATAACTGCCGTGGAAAAGGAACAGTTAGAAAACAACCTAAAATAAAAGTAAAAATTCCAGCAGGTATTGATAATGGTCAAACAGTTGTGCTAAGAGGAGAAGGCGAACCAGGACAAAAAGGTGGACCAAAAGGCGACTTATATATTACAGTTGGAGTAAAAAAACATAGTATTTATTCTAGAAAAGGAAATAATGTATTATGTGATATTCCAGTTACAATTACTCAAGCTACATTAGGAGCAGAATTAGAAATTCCAATGTGTGATGGAAGTAAAGAAAAATATAAAATACCAGAAGGCACACAAACAGGAACAAAATTTAGCATAAGAAATAAAGGATTTAAAACAATAAATGGATCTTCACAAGGAGATTTTATATTTACAGTAAATGTTCAAACACCAAAAAGACTAACGAAAGAACAAAGAGAATTATTAGTTGAGCTTGCAAAAACAATGAATGAACAACCACCTGTAAAGAAAAAAGGAATATTTGGATAAATAAAAAAATACTTTTAGGTTAAAATATTTATGGTGATAAAAATGTTTAAACCGAAAGGTATTTTTTATGAAAAAGAAATAGAAAATTATGAGCTAGGAAAATATTTATTAAAAAAATATGAAGATACACCCAAAGTAATTATAGAAAATCATAACAATATAGAAGAAATGAGAAAAAGGCAAAATAAAGACTTTATGGATATGAAAAGAAATTTAATAATAGGTGTAAGAAAGACCCATAACTTTGTGCCAAACCATAAAACATCAGACTATTTGGTACCATATACATCATCTGGATGTACTGCAGCTTGTATGTATTGTTATTTAGTATGTAATTACAATAAATGTGCATATTTACGACTATTTGTAAATAGAGAAAAAATGTTAGATAAAATAATAAAAACAGCTCAAAAATCAGATAAAACACTAACATTCGAAATAGGTAGCAATAGTGACTTAATATTAGAAAATACAATAACAAATAATTTGCCATGGACGATAGAAAATTTTAAAAATACTCCAAATGGAAGACTAACATTTCCAACAAAATTTGATATGGTAGATGATATATTAAATGTAGATCACAATGGAAAAGTTACAATAAGAATGAGTGTAAACCCAGAAGAAATAATAAATAAAGTAGAATTTGGAACATCTAGGTTAAAGGGAAGAATAGAAGCAATAAACAAGCTAAAAGAAGCTGGTTATGAAATAGGAATATTGATAGCACCAGTAATAATGGTAGAAAATTGGAAAGAATTATATTTAAAATTAATACAAGAATTAGAAAGCAAGTTAAGCCCCAAAGTAAAAAAAGATGTTTTTTTTGAAATAATATTTATGACATATAGTTTTGTTCATACAAAAATAAATGAAGAAGCATTTCCAAATGCTATTAATCTATACAATAAAGAAATAATGACAGGAAGAGGAAAAGGAAAATATATGTATAAAGCAGATTTAAGAAAAGATGGGGAAATTTATTTAAGAGAGCAAATGAAAAAATATTTTCCAAACAATGAAATAATGTATGTAGTATAAAACTGAAGACTAGAAAAAATTTACAAATCTCTAGTTTAATTATATATTCTGTGAAGGGCAAGTGGGGACCGTTTTAGAAAATGTATGGGGTACGAATTACATTTTCTTATAATGGGGAGCCCTGGGAAGAATATATAATTAAACTAAAGCTGTTAATTTTCTAGCTTCTTTTTTTTATAATCTATTTTCTTTTTAGTTAAATCATGGTAAAATAATGCTATAAAATAAAAGGAAAGAAGAAAATGATAAAAAGAATAATAATAAACTTAATAGCAATAATAATTACAATAATAGTAATGATATTTGGCTATTATATGATAATGGACATAGAAACAAAAATACCACAAAAAGCAAATGAAAGTTGTGATATTGAGACAAAAGAATTTATGTCTAGAAAAATATTTATAATAAAACCTAAAACAGAACAACTAAGTAAAAAAGTAATATTATATTTTCACGGAGGAGCATATGTGGCAGAAGCAACAACCTTACACTGGGATTTTTTAGAAAAGCTTGCCAATGATACAAAATCAACAATAGTAATGCCAGACTATCCATTAACTCCTAAATATACATATAAAGATGTGTTTAATATGGTAGAACCATTATATAAAGAAATAATATCAAAAGTTGATGTGAAAAATTTAGTAATGATGGGGGATTCTGCAGGAGGAGGAATAACACTTGCACTTGCAGAAAAAATAAGTCAAAATAATATACAATTACCATCAAAAACAATTCTAATATCACCATGGCTAGATGTAACACTTACAAATGAAAAAATAAAAGAAGTGCAAAAAAATGATAAAGATTTAAACAAAGAAAAACTATTAATAGCAGGGATTTCATATGCAAGAGATGAAGAAGGAATGAAAAGCTATTTAGTAAACCCAATAAATGGGCCATTATCTAAGCTAAAAAATGTAATAATATATACAGGAACATATGATATATTAAATCTAGATACACATTTATTGCAAGAAAAAGCGAAAAAAGAAGGAATAGACATACAAATAAAAGAATATGAACAAGCACCACATATATGGATTATAAATAATATAAACAAACAAGACGAATTGCAATTAAAAGCATATCAAGATCTTGTATGTGACATACAATAAAAAATAACTTTGTACTAAAAGAAAGGTAAGTAAAATGAAAAAAGAAAATAGACTATATTGGAGAAAGCTTGACAATTCTGCCAAAATATTTCCAATATCAGCAGGAAAAAAATATAGTACAGTATTTAGGCTATCTGCTATTTTAAAAGAAAAGGTGCATCCAAAAATATTACAAAAAGCAGTATTAATGGCACTAGAAAAATATCAATCATTTAAAGTAAGAATGAAAGACGGATTTTTTTGGAACTATTTTGAAGAAAATTTAAAAGATCCAATAGTAGAAAAAGAACGTGAATACCCATGTAAATATATAAATCCTAAAACAAACAACAATTATTTATTTAAAGTAACATATTTCCAAAATAAAATAAATATAGACATATTTCATTCTTTAACAGATGGAAATAGTGGAACACAATTTTTTAAAGAAATAATTTATACATATTTAGAATTAACACATCCAAAAGAGTTTGAAGAAGAAATAAGAACAAGTAGAAAAATAGAATATAATTCAGAAGATAGCTATATAAAAAATTATGATAAAAAAGCAAAAACAAATGCATCATCAAAAAAAGCATATATATTAAAAGGAAAAAAAATAAAATTAGGAGCAGTTTCAGCAATACACGAAATAATAGATTCAAATGATTTAAAGGAAAAATGCAAAAAAAACAATTGTACAGTAACACAATATTTAAGTGCAGTACTAATTTATTCAATATATGAAGAAAATTATAAAAAAAATAATGGAAAAAAACCAATAAAACTATGTATACCAGTAAACTTAAAAAATTATTTCCAATCAAAAACAATATCAAACTTTTTTTCATATATCACATTAGAAGCACAAATACAAAAAGATAATTTAACAACATTTGATAAAATTTTAAAATTTGTAAAAGAAGATTTCAAAAAAAGATTAACACAAGAAGAAATAATAAAAACAATGTCAGCAAACGTAAAACTTGGAAACAATCCATTTGTAAGGGTTATACCATTATCACTAAAAAAAATATTGGTAAGACTTAGTTACATTGAAATTAGAAAATATACAACAATAACATTTTCAAATATTGGTAGAATTGGTATAATAGGTAAATACCAAAAATATATAGAAGACTTTTTCATGTTAATTGCGCCAGAGCCTGTAGAAAAAATAAAATGTTCAGCATGTACATATGAAAATGATATTGTATTTACATTTACGTCAATTTTACAGGACAATAGTATAGAAAAAAGATTTTTTGAGTTTTTAACCCAAAATGGAATAAAAGTAAGAATAGAAAGTAATGGTGTTTTAGATGCTATATCCACAAAAAATTAATGCAAAAAATATGGACTTGATTATAAAAATATCAATAATAATATCAGTTTTTTTAGGAATATTTTTAGTATTTTTAAATAGAATGACAACTCCTAACATACACTGGGCAGGGCTTTGCAATGCTGGAATTATATATATTTGGGTAACTGTTTTATATTCAATAAATAAAAACATAAATATTGCAGGACATGTTTTAATACAAACAATTGCAATATCGCTTTTAACAGTATATATAGATTATAAAACAGGTTTTAAAGCATGGTCTGTAAATTTATCAATTCCAATAATAATAATAATTGCAAATATAACAATGTTAATATTAACAATAATAAGTCACAAAAAATATATAAAATATGCGGTGTATCAGTTGTTAATTGTTATAGTAAGTACAATACCAATATTTTTGGTATATGAAAATCTGGTACAAGATAAAACATTAAGTATTATTGCAACCACAATATCTGGAGTGAATTTAATATTAAGTTTAAGTCTAAGTGCAAAAGATATAAAAGAAGTAATTGTAAGAAAATTTCATATATAGAAAAGGAATGGAAAAATGAAAAATATAAAAGATTATAATTTAGAAGAATTAAAAGAAGAGCTAAAAAGCATAGGAGAAAAACCTTTTAGAGCAGAGCAAATTTTTAAATGGTTGTATCAAGATAAAGTAAAAAGTTTTGATGATATGACAAATTTGTCTTTGGAATTAAGAGAAAAACTAAAAGAAAATTATACTATATGTAATTTTAAAATATTAAAAAAACAAGAATCATCAGATGGAACAAAAAAATATTTATTTGATGTATTAGATGGTAATGCAATAGAAACAGTTTTAATGAGTTATCATCATGGTTATAGCATTTGTGTATCTTCACAAATAGGGTGTAAAATGGGCTGCAAATTTTGTGCTTCAACAGGAATTAAATTTGTAAGAAGTTTAACTAGTGGAGAAATAGTGGAACAAATTTTAGCAGTAGAACAAGATGAAAACATAAGAATTTCTAATATTGTATTTATGGGAATAGGAGAACCACTAGATAATTTTGATAATGTAATAAATGCTGTAAAAATTATAAATAATCCAAAGGGATTAAATATTGGTGCAAGACATATAAGTATTTCTACAAGTGGTTTAGTTCCAATGATATACAAACTAGCAGAGCAAAATACACAATGTACATTATCAATATCACTTCATGCAACAACAAATGAAAAACGTAGTAGTATGATGCCTGTAAACAATGCCTACAATATTGAAGAATTAATACAAGCATGTAAAGATTATATAAAGGTAACAAATAGAAGAATATCTTTTGAATATGCTTTAGCAAAAGATAATAATGATAATTTGGAAGATGCAAAAAGACTTGTAAAATTATTAAAAGGTATGTTATGTCATGTAAATTTAATTCCAATAAATAAAATAGAAAATGGAGAATATACAAAAAGTTCAAATGAAAATATTATTAAATTTAGAGATTATTTAAATGATCATGGAATTGTTGCAACAATTAGAAGGGAACTTGGTTCAGATATAGATGCTGCATGTGGACAATTAAGAAGAAAAAATTTAAAAGAAGAAAAATAAAAAGAAATACCCCCACCAAAAACATGGTGGGGGTTAAGGATTATTCCATAAAAGTATTGTTTATTGCAGCTGTCATCCATAGTCTGCCATCTGCCATTTCAATTGCTTTTACCGGAATTACAGGAGAACCAATCTGTTCTTCCATAATTTCCTGAGCTTCAGATATATCATTTGTGGATATAAAGCTCATTTCGATTACAGCACCATTGGAATTAAATTCTCCTTTTGCTACTGAAAGAACATTGTTTAGTGTCCTTTCAGGAGGGTAGTAATCCAATGAATAAAGATCAAGATACTGCCCCTCCTGAGTAATTGCCTCTTTTACAGAGATTTGTAAGTATGCTGCACGGTTGAATATTGTGCTTGCAACATACCGCTGAATAGTGTCTACATATCCTTGCGAATATGCATCTCTGTTAGCAGCCATTTCATGTTCAGCCACTAAAGCTGCATCAACAATATCTTCTTCACTAATAAGAAGAACTCCATTTGGTGTTTCATAAGAAATTGGATAAATGGAAGATGTACTACTTGACGAACTACTATCAGATTTTGTCAAAAAACCAGATGATTTTGGTTCTGAGTCTGCTGCCGAGCTTTGGGATTTCGCTGCAGCATTTAATGTGTCTTGGGACTTAAAAAGTCCACGTATGGTGTAAACCATACTCAAGATAAGTGCTGCTGCTCCTATAAGCATCAGTATACCTTTTACTGTCTGGACGATCCGTATAATGTTTTTGTTCATTTAAAAAACTTCCTTTCTATAATTGGTTATTTACCGATACTTTATTATACCACATTTTTTAGTATTTGTAAAATATATCATAATGTGATATAATAAAAAACGTTAAAATAAATAAAAGGAAGTAATAATATGAAAAAAATAGAATTATTAGCACCAGCTGGGTCATTTGAAAAAGCAAAAATAGCATTTTTATACGGAGCAGATGCAGTATATTGTGGTACATCATCATTATCATTAAGGACAAGAGCAGACATGAAAGATGATGATTTAGTAAACACGATAAAATATGCTCATAAAATTGGAAAAAAAGTATATGTAACAATTAATATATTTGCATGGGATGAAAAATATGAAGAAATAATAAATATGGCAAAAACATTAGAAGAGCTAAAACCAGATGGTGTAATAATAGCAGATGGAGGGATAATGGAGGTATTTAAAAAATATGCACCAAGTATTCCAATAAATGTAAGTACACAAGCCAATATTGTAAGTTTACATGACTGCAATTTTTGGTACAAAAATGGTGGAAAAAGAATGATAATGGCAAGAGAACTGAATAAAAATCAGCTAAAATATATAATGGAAAACAAGCCCAAAGACATGGAAGTAGAAATATTTATACATGGAGCAATATGTTTTGCTTTTTCTGGAAGATGTTTTTTAAGTGATTTTTTAGCATGTAGGAGTGCAAATTTAGGAGATTGTGCACAAAGCTGCAGATGGAGCTATAATTTATATGCAGAAGAAAAAAATAACCCAGGTGAATTTATGCCAATAGAAACAAATGAGTATGGAACAAGCATATTTTCTTCAAAAGATTTATGCTTAATAAAAGAAATACCAGAAATAGTAGATATGGGGGTAGACAGCTTAAAAATAGAAGGAAGACTAAAAACAGAATACTACTTAGCAAGTGTAATAAATGCATACAGAAATGCAATTGATGACTATATAAAAAATCCTAAAAATTATGATTATACAAAATATTTAAAAGAACTAGACAAAGTAAAAACAAGAGGACTTACAACATTTTATTTTAATGATAGAAACAATAAAGATATACAAGAATATGCAGGAAGACAATATAATGAAGACTATGAATTTGGAGCAAAAGTAGTTGAATATAAACAAGAAAAGTCTATAGTAGAAATAAAAAATAAATTACATGTAGGAGATACTTTAGAAATTATAATACCAAATAAAATAGATGCATATACATTTGAAATAGAAAAATTATGGGATTATGATACACAAAAAGAAATAGGAGAAATTAGCCCAGGAGTGAAAGGGCAAAAAGTAATGATAAAATTGCCAATAAAATGTGAAAAAGATTGGATAATAAGAAGAAAAAAATAAAAAAAATATTTGTGATTTAATTGTATTTTGCGAAATACATAATTAAACCATTTAATCTTATGATAATAAAGGGGCTGTGAAAAGTCCCTTTATTAATTTAAAAATAAGAGTAAATTTAGTTTAAGTTAAAACTTGCAAGTATAGGACCAACCATCATACATAAAAAAGATATAATGCCATTTAAGTCAAAAGTAAATTCTGGCCAAATTACAAAAATTGAACCAAGAGTAAAACCTATAATTGTATAAAAAGTTTGAGCATAAAATTTATTAAGCAAAACTTTTGTAATTTTCATAAAAATTAAAGAACCAATTATTAAACCAATGCCCATAGGAACAAGTATTGGTAGATACACACTTGAAACAGATGTTAAATAAGCACTATAAACACCAAGTAGCATTAAAATAATTGTGCTACTAACTCCAGGAACAATTACACCAATAGACATTAAAAAGCCACATAATATAAGGTAAAAATAATTAAATTCATATGAAGAAGAACTAACAACAATATGTTTTTCAAGTAAAACCGTTATTATTCCAATAGTTAATGCAAATATTAAATAAAATGCATATCTAAGCTTAAATTTATGTTTATTATTTACATCTTTTAAAAGCTTTGGAATACTACTTAAAATTAGACCAACAAATGTTGATTTTGTTTGAAGTGGGTATGCATATAACAGATAATTTAAAATTTTACTAAATATTAAAACTCCAAATATTCCACCTAAAACAATTGGAAACAAAAATTTTGCATTTTGCTTAATATTTTTAAAAAAACTTAAAACACTATCTAACAATTTTTCATAAATTCCAAATATTACACATAAAACACCACTACTAATGCCAGGCAATATTGCACCAGCACCAATAGCTATTCCTTTAAAAAAATTTATAATTAAACTCATTAATTAAAACTCCTTTAATAAAAAATATGAACAAATTGGTAGAAATATTATATTAAAATGTGATAAAATAAAATAAATTTTAGTAAAGAGGGTTTGAAAAATGAAGATATTTATAGGTGGATCAGTAAGTGAAAATATAGAAGAAAAATATAAAATAGAGGGAGAAAAATTAGTTGATTTAATTGTAGAAAATAATTTTGATGTTGTATGCTGTGCAGATTTAAGAGGAATGATTGGAAATTTATATAAAAAAATGAAAGAAAAGAAAAATTCTAAAATAATATTAACACTTCCAAAAATATATTTAAAATATGCAAAAGATATAAAAGATGAAATTCAAATTGTTACAAATACAATAAACGAAAGAACAGATGAATCAATAAAAAATTCAGACGTTTGTCTATTTATGCCAGGAGGAATAGGAACTACATATGAAATATTATCAAGTATGGAAACCAAAAGAGCAGGGGAGCACAATAATAAAATTGTAATTGTAAATTTATTTGGCTACTACAATGAATTTTTTAAGATGTTAGATGAAATGTATGAAAAAAATTTTATAAATGAATCTGATAAAAATATGTATAAAATAGTAGATACAATAGAAGAAGCAATTGATTATATAAAGAAGTAAACTTATAAGTATTTTTATACTAAAAAAATATAATTGTCGACATGTTTCGACAATTTTTTAAAATAGATGGTGGTATAATAACAAAAAACACAAAAGTAGGTGATAAAAAATGAACTATAAAAATACTTTAGAAGAAATAAAAAAAGAAATGAGAATAAGAGCAATTACAGATGAGCTATTAGCTGAACAAATAAAAATGCCAAAAGAAAAATTAAAAAGAAAACTAGATGGTATAGATGTAATAGAAGTAGATGAACTTGTAGATATTCTTTCTTATTTAGAATTAAGTGTAAATAGAGTAACTGAAATATATGAAAAATATAAAAAACAAGAGTAAAATTATAAATAAAAAATATTTTTAGTGGTCATGCACTTTTATTTTCTTTATACATATAATTTTTGTATATAGGAAAATGGAGGTGCATTTATGTTAGCAGCACTTTGTAGCATTGGAATAACAGGGCTTTTACAATTTCTAAAAACAGCAGTATTTGCAGTTGGCTATATATCACGGAAGTAGTTTATTCCCAGAACCACTTACCAAAGAAGAAGAAATTATATGCCTTGAAAAAATGGCAAATGGAGATGAAGAAGCAAGAAATATGCTTATTGAAAGAAACTTAAGGTTAGTAGCACATGTTGCTAAAAAATATAGTAATACAAAAGTTGACCAAGATGACCTAATTTCAATAGGTACAATTGGTTTAATAAAAGGAGTAAAAAGCTTTAGCATAGAAAAAGGCTCAAGACTTTCTACATATGTTTCTAGATGCATAGATAATGAAATACTTATGCATTTAAGAGCAACAAAAAAACTAAATGCAGAAGTGTATTTAAATGAACCAATTGGAAAAGATAAAGATGACAATGTTGTAACACTACAAGAAGTGTTAGAAAATAACGAAAGAAGTATTGATGATGAAGTAGACCTAAAAATGAAAGTAAAACTTTTATATGAAAAGATGAAAAACATTTTAAAAGATAGAGAAAAAACAATAATAGAATTAAGATTTGGACTAGATGGACATAAACCAAAAACCCAAAATGAAATAGCAAAATCTATGGGAATATCGCGTTCATATGTATCTAGAATAGAAACAAAAGCAATTAATAAATTATCAAAAGAAATAAAAGAATAAATTAAAATAAAAAGTCCCTCACTTATTAGACAAAAGAAGTTTAATAATGAGGGGTTTTTATGCTATAAATATTTTTTTAAAGTTTCTACACTATCTTCTTGCATAACAACAAAATCATTTAAAATATTTTTAACATCTGTTGCAATATTTTCTTGATTTTGATTAAGCAATCTACGTCCTTCAATAATTCCCATATTAGTCCCCTGCATTAAAAGCTCTGAAATTTTAGAATTACTTTTATCAGTTATAGTATTCATTTGAATTCCATACCATGTCATCATTTTATTCATAGCATTTGTTTCATGAGGTTCTTTGTCACTATAATTTGAATACAAATTGTTTACTCTTCTAGATATATCTTTATATTTATTATATTCACCATCTAAAACCTTACTAAAAGTTTCGTCTCCAACCTTTTCAGAAACATAAGAAATGGCATCCATTCCCATAGTTGCACCTTTGTTTATTTCATCTAAAATATCTAAATTATTATTTTCCATTGCAAACCTCCTTAAAAATAGTATTTCACAAAACAATAGATTTATTTAAAAAAATATGATAAAATTATAAAAAATTAAAAAAGTAAGGAGAAATAATTCAAAAATTGAATTATAAATAATAAAATGAAGTTTATAGTGCAAAAAGTAGAAAAAGCAAAAGTAGAAGTAGATGGAAAAGTAGTAGGAAAAATTAATAAAGGTTTTATGGTGTTAATAGGAGTAAAAGAAAATGATACTAAAAAAGAGGCTGATTATCTTGTTAACAAATTAATAAATTTAAGAATATTTGAGGATGAACAAGAAAAAATGAATTTATCATTAAAAGATGTAAATGGTGAACTTTTACTTGTATCACAATTTACATTATATGGAGATACAAAAAATGGTAATAGACCATCTTTTATAGAAGCGGCAAGACCAGAAGAAGCAAATAAAATGTATGAATATATAATAGAAAAATGTAAAGAAAAAATAGTAAAAGTTGAAACAGGAGTATTTGGTGCAAAAATGAAAGTAAGTTTAATAAATGATGGACCAACTACAATAATTATGGAAAAATAAAAAAACGAGGTTAATCCCCGCAAATATTAAAATAATTTTAGCATATTTTTTATATAAAATCAAATTGAAAAAAATATAAATTAAAGAGAATAATATATGAAAAAGAGAGATAAAATAATAAAAACTAATAATAAATAAAAATTTACAAATAAAAATAATTTGTAAGAGCTAAATAGATATGCTAAAATAAGATTAATAATTAAATAAGTTAATAATTTTCCCTGCATAGTACGTACATTAGAATTTTTAGAACCTACAAGTTTAAAGAGGGACCGATCTCAAAGTATGGCGTGCAAGCTCACATTATATAGTGAGAAGCCCAGGAGTATTTTGGTAGGAACCCACCTGTTTGTGAAGAGCAGGTCCTTAAAAATTCGGCAACTACGGCTAAGGCGGGGTTTTTTTGTTTTTTAAATTAGAAAATTTATTTTGTAGAAATTTTAAAAAATTTATGATAAAATATATCAAAAAGAAAAGAAGGTGGTAATATGACAATTAAACAAGCACTAGAAAAAGGAACAATAATGTTAAAAGGTGAAAACTTAGACAGTCCCAAAATAAAAGCAAGATTACTTATGCAAGATATACTAAACAAACCAAGAACCTATCTTTTAGTACATGATAACCAAATAATTAATGAAAAAATATTAGAAAAATATTTTAAAAATATAGAAAAAGTAAAAAATGGAATACCAATTGAACATATTACACACCAAAAAGAATTTATGAAATTGAGCTTTTATGTAAATGAGAATGTATTAATACCAAGGCAAGATACAGAAGTTTTAGTAGAAGAAGTAATATCAATTGCAAAAAGAATAAATGCAAAAAAAATACTAGATTTATGTACAGGAAGCGGAAGTATTGCAGTATCACTTGCAAAATATATAGAAAATAGTCAAATTACAGCTGTTGATATAAGTAAAGAAGCACTAATGGTAGCAAAGAAAAATGCTAAAAACAATAATGTAGAAAATCAAATAACATTTGTAAAATCTGATTTATTTAATAAACTTGGAAAAGAAAAATATGATATTATAGTATCAAATCCGCCATATATAAAAAAAGATGTAATAAAAAAATTATCAAAAGATGTGCAAAATGAACCAATTATTGCACTAGATGGTGGAAAAGATGGACTAGTATTTTATAAAAAAATAGTAAATGAAGCAATTGATTATTTAAAACTTGGAGGGTATTTATGCTTAGAAATTGGGTATGACCAAAAAAAAGATGTTATGGATTTAATAAAAGAAAATTTACAATACATAAACACATACTCAAAAAAGGACTTATATGATAATGACAGAATTGTTGTTACAAAGGTAGGTGGCTAAAATGTCGTTTTCTTCAGATGTAAAAGAAGAATTAAGCAAGGTAAATAATTTGGCAAACAAAATACAAGTAAAATATGAATTTATAGGCTATTTAATCTCCAACAATAGTTCTGTAGTAGGTAATAAAATTAGGTATGCAACAGAAAGCCAGTATAATATAAATAGGTTTGCAAAATTACTTAGTAATTTAAAAATAGACTATAAAATAGAAATGGAAGGAAAGTCTTTTGTTATAAAGCTAAAAAATAGTGAATTTAATGAAATAGAAATAATAGACAAAAAGTTAATTTTAAAAATTCAAGAAAACCTAGATGAAAAAAATGAAAAATCATTAGTAAAAGGTGTCTTTTTAGGAGCGGGGTCTATCAATAATCCTGACAATAAATATCATTTAGAAATAAGATTTTCTAACCAAGAAAATGAGGAAATAGTACTAGAAATTCTAAAAAAATACAATATAAATTTTAAAAAATTAGATAGCCAGAAAAATAAGTCAATCTATATAAAAGAAGGAGAAGAAATATCAAAATTTTTGGCTTTTATTGGTGCTAATAAAGCAGTAATGAAATTTGAAGATATTAGAGTTCAAAGGCAAATGAGAGGTAAAGTAAACAGACTAGTAAATTGTAAAGCTGCAAATTTAAACAAAACTTTAAATGCATCTGTAGAACAAATAGATGCAATAAGAAAATTACAGCAAAATGGAAAATTTAACAAATTAGAAGACAATTTAAAAGAAATAGCAAATTTAAGGCTAGAAAATCCAGACATGCCACTTTTGGAACTTGGAAAGCTTTTAAAAAATCCAGTAGGAAAATCTGGCGTAAATTATAGACTAAAAAAAATAATAGAAATAGCAAACGAAGATTAAAAGAGGGATTGGTTTGAATAAAAAAGAGTTAGGAATATACATTCATATACCATTTTGTAAAAAGAAATGTTATTATTGCGATTTTGTGTCATATGCAAATAATTGTAAAAATGTAGAAGAATATATAAAAACAGTTATAAAAGAAATAGAGAGCTATAATTTAGAAAACTATAATATTACAACTATATATATAGGAGGAGGAACACCATCATATATAGATAGTAAATATATAGTAGAGATTTTAGCAAAATTAAAACAAAAATTGCAAAATAATGAAACAAAATTTAATAATATAGAAATTACAATAGAAGTAAATCCAGGAACAATTACAAATAGTAAAATTAAAGATTATAAAAAAAGCGGAATAAATAGAATAAGTATAGGACTGCAAAGTACAAATAATAATTTGTTAAAAGAAATAGGAAGAATTCATACTTTTGAAGAATTTTTAGAGGCATATAATATTGTAAAAAAAGAATTTGACAATATTAATATAGATTTAATGATAGGGTTACCTAAGCAAAAAATTTTAGATATAAAGAAAAGTTTGGAAGAAATTATAAAACTTAATCCAAATCATGTTTCTGTATATTCTTTAATTTTAGAAGAAGGAACAGTATTATATAAAAAAGTAGAAAATAATGATTTAGAGTTGCCAAGCGAAGATGAAGAACGAAAAATGTACTGGTATGTAAAAAATACATTAGAGTTAAATGGTTACAAACATTATGAAATTTCAAATTTTGCAAAAAAAGAAAAAGAGTCAAAACATAATATGAATTGTTGGGAGCAAAAAGAATACATTGGAATTGGAGCTGCTGCACATTCTTATTTTGAAAATAAAAGATATTCAAATGTTGAAAGCATGGAAAAATATATAAATAATTTTAATGAAAAAATAGTTCACGAAGTACAAAATAAAGAAGATATGCAAAAAGAATATATGCTTTTAAATTTAAGAAAATTAGATGGTGTGTCTATTTTAAAGTTTAAAGAGAAGTTTGCTTGTAATCCAATATTTTTGTTTAGAAATGAATTAGAAAAATTGATAAATGAAAAGCTTTTGATGGTTGATGGCAATTTTATAAAATTAACTAATAAAGGTTTAGATTTAGCAAATTTAGTTTGGGAGGAGTTTGTGTAAAAATTATAAAAAAGTATTGCTAATACAAGGAATAAATAAAGTAATCATAACATAAAAGCAAAGTTAGAACAATGGTTATAGTTAATAATATAATTGTTATATAGCAAATTATAAATTAAAAATTTAAAAAGATAACAAAACCCCTTGATAATTAAATGAAAATGTAATATAATTGCAATACATTTGAAATAAAAATGTAACAAAAAGCTTGGAAAGGGTAGAAGGTTATATGTTTAAGTTTGATTTAGGACAAGATATAGGAATAGATTTAGGTACAGCAACAGTAATAGCATATGTAAAAGGAAAAGGAATTGTTTTAAGAGAACCATCAGTAGTTGCAGTAGACAATACAACAGGAGAAGTTGTAGCAGTTGGACAAGAAGCAAGAAGAATGCTTGGAAGAACACCAGGAAACATAGTAGCTACACGACCATTAAGAGAAGGAGTAATATCAGACTATACAGTAACAGAAAAAATGTTAAAACATTTTATAAGTAAAATTTGTGGCAGATTCATATTTGCTCCAAGAATAATGATATGTATACCTTCAAGAGTTACAGAAGTGGAAAAAAAGGCAGTAATAGATGCAGCAACACAAGCAGGGGCAAGAAAAGTATATTTAATAGAAGAACCAATAGCAGCTGCAATTGGAGCTGGAATAGATATAGCAAAACCATGTGGAAATATGGTAGTTGATATTGGAGGAGGAACAACAGATATTGCAGTAATATCATTAGGAGGATCAGTTGTTAGTTCTTCATTAAAAGTAGCAGGAGACAAATTTGACGAATATATAGTAAAATATATAAAGAAAAAACACAATATGATGATAGGTGAAAGAACAGCAGAAGACCTTAAAGTAAATGTAGGGTGTGTATATCCAAAAATACAAGACACAGAAATGGACATAAGAGGAAGAGACTTAATAACAGGACTTCCAAAAACAATAACAATACATTCAAGTGAAATGTTGGAAGCTTTAATAGAACCAGCAATGATGATTGTAGATGCAGTTCATAGTGTACTTGAAAGAACACCACCAGAACTTGCAGCAGACATAAGTGATAAAGGAATTTACATGACAGGTGGAGGCTGTTTAGTTGATGGATTAGATAAGCTTTTACAAGAAAAAACAGGAATAAATGTAATGATAGCACAAGATACTGTTTCTTGTGTGGCGCTTGGAACAGGAAAGGCATTAGATAATTTAGATGCATTAGAAGCAAAAACAAGAAGATAAAATAAAAAAAGGGCAGATTAAATTCTGCTTTTTTCAAATTAAAAGGTGATAGAAAATGGAAAATAAAAAAGTAGCATTTATTACACTTGGGTGTAAAGTAAACCAATATGAAACAAATGCAATGTGCGAAAAGTTTATAAATAAAGGTTATGAAGTAGTAGAAAAAGAAGAAAAAGCAGATATATACATAGTAAATACATGTACTGTAACAAATATGTCAGATAGGAAATCTAGACAAATGCTAAGAAGAGTAAAGGAAATTAACGAAAAAGCAATAATAGTTGCATGTGGATGTTATGCTCAAGTTGCAAAAGAAGAATTAGAAAAAATAGATGAAATTGACATAGTTCTTGGAAATAATGAAAAAAAGAACATAGTAGATTATGTAGAAAAATATATAAAAGAAAAAAACAAAATAATAGAAATAGAAGATGTAATGCAAAAAAGGGATTTTGTAGATTTTGGAGAAGTAACATATACAGAAAAAACAAGAGCAGTAATAAAAGTACAAGATGGTTGTGATAGATTTTGTTCATATTGTATTATACCATATGCAAGAGGAAGAGTAAGAAGCAGAAATCCTAAAACAGTAATAGAGGAAATAGAAAAAATAGCTAAAACAGGAATAAAAGAAGTAGTAATAACAGGAATACATATAGCATCATATGGAAAGGACTTTAAAGAAGATTATAAATTAATAAATTTATTAGAAGATATAAATAAAATAGATGGGATTGAAAGAATAAGACTAGGTTCAATAGAACCATTATTAATAACAGAAGAATTTGTAGAAAGATTAAAAAAATTAGATAAAATATGTCATCATTTTCATTTGTCACTACAAAGTGGATGTAACGAAACACTAAAAAGAATGAATAGAAGGTATACAACTGAGCAATTTATAACAATAGTAAATAGGTTAAGAAAAGCATATAGTGATGTTATACTTACAACAGATATAATTGTTGGTTTTCCAGAAGAATCAGAAGAAGAGTTTAATAAAACATATGAATTTTTAGAACAAATAAAATTTTATAAAATGCATGTATTTAAATATTCGCCAAGAAAAGGTACAATTGCAGCTAAGAACAAAAATCAAATAGATGGAAATGTAAAAGAAGAAAGAAGTAAAAAACTTATAGAGTTATCAGACAAAAATGAAAAAGAATATAATGAAAGCTATATTGGAAAAAAAGTAGAAGTTTTATTTGAAGAAGAAAAGCAAGGAATATACCAAGGGCATACAAAAAATTACATACTTGTAAAATGCAAGTCAACAAAGAATATAGAAAACAAGATATTAACAGTAACATGCCAAAAAGTGGAAAACTCATATATTTTAGGGACACTGTAATGGAAAAGTAACAAAAATGTAATAAACATTTAATATAAAAAAGCTTGATAAATATTTACCATTATAGTATAAATATAACAAAGGTCAAAAATACAAAGGAGGAAATAGTTATGGCAGATATAAAAGAAGTAAATGGTGTATTTGGAGGAGTAGAAATAGGAAATATAAATGACCAAGAAACAACAACCAATTATGCCGGTGGAGTTGAAGGAATTGGTGCAAATAATTTACAAAGTGTTGGAACTAATTTACCAGCAAAACAAGGATTTTGGTCAAAATTCAAAGCTTTTTGGTTACAACCTGTAGATTGGAAAAAAGAAATAAAAGTAGAACTTACACCATATCAACAAAAAGTTGAAGATGAAATAAACGAATTTTTACATCAAGAAATTACATGGGAAAAAGTTCATGATTTCTTATTTCAAGAAATATCATTTGGAAAAAAGAATAAAATGTAAAAAAAATAAAAAAGCGTAGCATAAAAATAAAAATTGTGCTATACTTTTTTTGTATTATAACAAAATAAAAAAAGGAGAAGACATGGCAAAAGCAAAAACAATATTTGTTTGCAATGAATGTGGAAATGAATCAGCAAAATGGCTTGGAAGATGTCCCGCATGCAATAGCTGGAATAGTTTTTTTGAACAAAAAATTGTAGAAACCAAAACAGCAACTTCAAAGCCAAAAGAAAAAATTACACCACAAAAATTAAACACATATGAAGCAAAAGACACAATAAAAATACCAACAGGTTTTGGAGAGTTAGATAGAGTTTTAGGAGGAGGCCTTGTAAAAGGTTCGTTAACACTTTTAGGTGGAGAGCCAGGTATTGGTAAATCAACATTAATACTTCAAATTTGTAACAAGATTGCAAAAGCTGGACAAGTATTATATGTTTCAGGGGAAGAATCTGCGGAGCAAATAAAATTAAGGGCAGATAGACTAGGAATAAATAATGATAATATATTATTTTTAGGAGAAACTGATATAGACATAATTAATCAATCTATAATAGAACTTAACCCAAAACTTGTAATAATAGATTCTATTCAAACAATGTACTCAGAAGATATTACAGCAGCAGCACGGAAGTGTAAGCCAGGTAAGGGAAATTACCTCACAAATAATGAGAGTATGTAAATCAAGTGCAATAACAACAATTATAATAGGGCATGTGACAAAAGATGGAACAATTGCAGGCCCAAGAGTATTGGAACATATGGTAGATACTGTTTTATATTTAGAAGGAGAAAGATATTTTTCATATAGAATATTAAGAGGAGTAAAAAACAGGTTTGGGTCTACAAATGAAATTGGAATGTTTGAAATGAAGGAAGAAGGAATGTGTGAAATACTAAATCCATCAGAAATTCTTATTTCAGAAAGGGAAGATAATCCTGCAGGGTCTTGTATAATTTGTTCTATGGAAGGAACAAGACCAATGTTAATAGAAATTCAAAGTTTAACAGCACAAAGTGTATTTGGTTATCCAAAAAGAACTGCAAATGGTTTTGACTATAACAGACTTGCCGTATTAATTGCTGTTTTAGAAAAACGTGCAGGCCTTCATTTAGGAGAACAAGATGTATATTTAAATGTAGTTGGTGGAATAAAAATAAATGAACCAGCAGTTGATTTAGGGGTTGTTTTATGTACATGTTCTAGTTTTAAAAATATTTCAATACCAAAAGATGTAGTTGTAATGGGAGAAGTTGGATTAACAGGAGAAGTTAGAAGAATAAATATGATCGAAAAAAGGCTTAAAGAGGCAGAAAAACTCGGATTTAAGACATGTATTATTCCAGAAAGTAATAAAAAGGTATTGAAAGATAAATTTAAATTAGATATAATAGGTGTTAAGAATATAAATGAGGCAATGAAAAAAATTGGACTAAAATAGAAAAGAGGTTTAAATTTTGAGAAAAAGCAAAGATAGTAGCATAACAAATATCTTAAAATTAATAGCTCCAGGAACACCAATAAGAGATGGACTTGAAAATATATTAAGGGCCAAAACGGGAGCATTATTGCTAATAACAGATAATAATGACATTATAAAAAAAGTAGTAGATGGTGGATTTACAATAAATGAAGATTACACGTCATCTAAATTATATGAATTAGCAAAAATGGATGGAGCAATAGTTCTTAGTGGTGATTTAAGAAAAATTTTATTTGCAAATGCCCAACTTATACCATCACACGAAATACAAACATTAGAAACAGGTACAAGACATAGAACTGCAGAAAGAACAGCAAAACAAACAGGAGAACTAGTAATTAGTATATCACAAAGAAGAAATATAATAACAGTATTTAAAGGAAATGATAGATATATATTAGAAAATACAGACACAGTATTAAATAAAGCAAATCAAGCAATTCAAACACTTGAGAAATATAAAAAGGTATTTGATAGTAAATTAAATATATTAAATGAATATGAATTTAATGATATAGTAACACTACAAAATGTTATAGTTGCAATACAAAGAGCAGAAATGGTAATGAGAATTGCAGACGAAATAGAAGAAAATATATATGAACTTGGAAATGATGGAAGGCTAGTAAGAATGCAATTAGAAGAGATTGTTGGAGACTTAGAAAAAGAAGAAATGTTAATAATAAAAGATTATATGGCACATAAAAAGAAAAAAAGAACAGCAGATGAAATATTAAGCGAGCTTTCTGAAATTCAATATGAAGAATTGACAAAACCAATTACAATTGCTAAAATTTTAGGGTATGAAAATTTTGATAATTATGATGAGATTGGAGTATACCCAAAAGGCTATAGAATATTAAATAAAATTCCAAGAATGCCAAGCAATATTGTAGAAAATTTGGTAGAATCTTTTAAATCATTTCAACATATCTTAGCAGCTGATATAGAAAGCCTAGATGATGTTGATGGTATTGGAGAGGTAAGAGCAAAAAATATAAAACAAGCATTAAAAAGAATGCAAGAACAATTTGTGTTTGATAATATTATAATTTAATTAAAATAAAAAAAGAAAGGGAGAAAAGTAATGAAAAATTCAAGCAAAATAATATGGGCGATAGCATTAATCGTAATAGTAGTTTTAATAGGAGTGTTAACATTTGGGTATTACAAAAAAATTACTTTAAAAATTGATAATCCAGTTGCAACAATGGAAGTAGAAAATTTTGGAACAATAAAATTAGAACTTTATCCAGACCAAGCACCACAAACAGTATCAAATTTTATAGCTCTTGCAAATAGAGGATTTTATGATGGATTAACATTTCATAGAATTATAAAAGATTTTATGGTACAAGGTGGAGACCCAAATGGGGATGGAACAGGTTCTGCTAAAATAAGCAATTTAAAAGATGACGGTGAAGATACAAAATATACAATTAAAGGTGAATTTAGTGCTAATAATGTAAAAAATACAGTAAAAATGGAAGAAGGAACTCTTGCAATGGCAAGAAGTGATTATACCAAAAAATCCTCATCACTTACAGAAGAATCATATAATTCAGGAAGTTGTCAATTTTTTATAGTTACTAAAGCGGCATCATATTTAAATGGACAATATACAGGTTTTGGAAAGGTAATCCAAGGATTAGATGTTGTTCATAAAATTGAAGAAGTTGAGGTAAAAGCAGCTGATACTTCAAGTGAGACAGAAAGTAGCAGTAATTCAGAAGCAAGCACACCAGTTAACCCACCTAAAATTACGTCAATTAGAGTAGAAACAAATGGAGTTGATTATGGTTTACCAGAAACATTAACACCTTTTGATTATACAAGCTGGATGTATAAACAATATGGAATTGATCCAAGTAGTTTAAGTACAACAACAACAGTTGATGAATAAAAAATAATAAAAAATTTTATAAAATAGTTGACAAATGGGGTAGATATAGGGTAAAATATTAAATGTGCTCACAAAGAGCTACAATAATGGTGGATGTAGCGTAGTTGGTTAACGCGCCAGTTTGTGGCACTGGAGACCGTGGGTTCGAGTCCCATCTTCCACCCCATTTAATTTTATATTGGGCTGTAGCCAAGCGGTAAGGCACCAGACTTTGACTCTGGCATGCGCTAGTTCGAATCTAGCCAGCCCAGCCAGTAATATTAAGACTTTCAAGAAATTGAGAGTCTTATATTTTTGCTCCAAATGGGCTTACTTTTTTTTATTTTATGTACCTTTTCATAAAGGAAATCTTTAGGAAAGAGGGGGCGCTTATTTTATGAATGGTTACTTCACTTAAGCTATTATTGGTATAGCATTATTTTTATATTTGTCAAACAATTTCAAAAAAATATTGCATATTTATGTAAATTATGGTATAATACCCTCATATTCTAAGGAATATGTTGTAAGCGTTACATAAGAGTTAAGTAGTGGTTCAGATATTTAACGATTTGTGACAAAACCTGTAGTAAGATTTTTAGGAGGTTACGCTATGAAAAGAGAAGTGTTCGAGCCTTTCCCAAAGGTAGAGCGGATAGTCGAGTTTTCTGAAGAGGACATCAGAGAAAATACGTGTGTTACTTCAGTTGATGAAAGCTTGATTACTGACAAAAACTGGCAGGAATTTGCTGACAATGCACTGGTTTTTACTGCCTGCAATACTGTATATCAGTATGCTGAAGAGTTTCCAATCGTTGTATATCGTTGTAGTAAAGATGCAATGGTTATGCCTAAAAGCAGACTCAATTCTTTTATTAGGAGTATAACGGTTTCTACGGCAGACCGCGGAAAGTGTTTTTCACTTAATAAGAGGGACATGAAAGGGGAATACACAGGACCTGATACCGTGGCATATTTTACAAAAAATACTGGCGAACGCATTAAAATTCTGCAGTATGATATTTTTAGATTTCTGCTGCGGAAACCAAATCTCGTTATTTCAAATGAAGGCTTGTTGGTTTTCTTTACAAAGAGAGAGATTTTGGTTACATGTGATTGCGATCAGTACGCATGGGTTCACGGTATTGATACCAACAACGGCATAATCAAAGATATCGATGTATGCGAGGAATACTGCACTGTGAACTTGGAGGATACTAAAAACAATGACGAAGATGGTAATCCTTTGCAATATTCTTACAAACTGCAGTTTATCGTTGATATGATAGACTCTGGAATGATTAAGACTAAGGCTACAAAAAACTGAAAAATAACTGAACCAAAACCAAGAGGAGAGGGAACCTTTTTAAGGGACCCTCTTTTTATATTTTACAGTAATATTTATAATTCTATTTAATAATCTTTCTCTATACAGTGATAAGTTATCTTTGTAATAGATAGGAATATCTTTAATAAGCTGAAAACGATAATCATGAATTTTTGAAGTTTTGGCATGGCAGCAAGGACAAGTATGTTCACGAACAGGTAATTCAATATGTATTCTTATACGATTTTTCCTATTTCTTAATTTTGTTACTTTAACATATTTCAAATCTAAAAGATTTGTGATAAAATTATTATGCATTTATTTAATCCTCCTTTGTTAAGGTGTTTTGACGAAATAATTTTATCAAAGGAATTAAATAAATGCTATATTTTATTCAAAAAAATGTTGAGGTATTTGACAACCCCAACTAAAATTATACAACCTTTTTTATTACAACTATTGAATATTACAAAGATTTATGATAATTTAATTACATAATTAAATTTGAAAGGAAAATATTTATATGGATGAAGAATATGAAGAATATGAAGAATTAACAGATAGAAGAAAAAAAGATATATTAGAAAAAATGTCAAAAGAAGATTTATTGACATGTGCATATGCTATTGCAGAAAAAACTTATGAATCTAAAAATATGTTTTCAGAAAAGCAGTTAGAAGAAAAAAGAGAATTATGGGACTTGTCAGATGAGGAAAAAAATACATATATTTTATATGCAAAAAAATCTATATTAAAATTATTTGATTCTAGCACAAGGTCAGTAATTGACACAATGATATCAATGAATGAAAATATGCCAAAAGAAATAAAAGATATAGTTATAAATCAATTATTATTTGATGCTACAGCAGAAGAGTTATTATCTTATGCAATAGAAGGTGAAAAGGACTTTTTAGAAGAAAATACTAAAAAGTCAGCTGATATGGCAAAAAGAGATATTAACACAGAAGAAACAAAAAAATTTTTTCAAGCAATAGATGAAACTATACAAACAGAAAAAGAAGATGAAAAAATAAAGGAATCTGTTGTACAATTTTGATTAAGAGGTGTTAAAGCTAAAAAGCCAAATTTAAGTAAAGAAAGCGAAGAAAGTTTTAGAAAAAGTATCTTAAAATCTATAAATAGAGGTTATAACTCTTTTACAGGAACTAGTATAACAATGGATTGGGATCCAAGTAGTGAACTTGTTGATGCATATTGTAGTATGGAAGAATCTGAATCTGGAACAATGGGATTTTTTGATATACGTTCGGTTTTTCCAAGCAAAACCACTACAACTGCATATAAAGGACAATATGCAGTTGTTTATAGTGAGTTTGAAGAAAATGAATATTTATATATGACAGATAAATATAGAATTGAAGAAAAACAGAAAATTGCTGAACAAATAAAACAACAAGAAGATAAAGTTCCAGAAGATGTAAAATTAGCTTTTGAAAATGAATTTGAAGAAGAACAAAGGCAACAAGTGTTATTAGATACATATACAACTCAAATAACTTCAATTGTAAATTCAGATATGTCAGAAGAAAGAAAGGCACAAAAAAAGCAAGAATTAATGGATAAACTTAAAATGTTTTCGGAAAAGCATAAATATGATTCAGATAAATTTGGAAAAATAGATAAGCAAAAATATATGCAAGAAAGATATGTAAAATATGCAAATGAAAAAAATCAACAAATTTGGGAAGAGTGGAATAAAACAGAACATGAAATTGGAGAATGGCCAGATAAAAGTAATATTCCAGAAGAATTAGATAGAATGTATTTAAACATAAATATGATAAAAAGATATGAAAAATCTAATGGTATAGACAAAGAAATACCAAATGAAAAAATACAATTTGCTGATATGATAGCAGAAGCATATATAAATGAATTAGAAGAAAAGGGATACATAGATACGAAAGCCAAAGAAAAAACTGAAGTTATGAGAAATAAATTGAAAAGGTATATTTTATCATATTATGAAGAGATTACAAGTGAAGATGAATCTACAGCTTTCAGTTTTAATAGTAAATTCAATGAAAAGGGAATATATACATTATTAGGAATATCTAAAAATGAAAATAGCAATAGATATTCAATGTTTTCTGATAATGGTGAAATATCAATAAAAGTAGAAGATGGAATTATATCTAGAGAAGATGGATGGGACAAAGAAATTTTAAATGCTATACCAGAAAAATTGCAAGAGAAAAAAGAAAAAGTAGAAAATAGAATAGCCTTTTATAAAGAAATAGAAGAAAGTTTTAGAGTTAGCACATTAGAAGAAGAATTAGATATGATTAATGAGTATCAAGAAGCAAAAGAAGATAGAGAACCAAGTCTTAAAGAATTAGATAGTAGAAAAGCAAGACTAGAAGAAAAAGAAAGTCAATTAAGAGATAAATTTAATGAATTAGATTTATTAAATGACCAAAAAGGAGAGGAAATATGAAAAGTGAAAATCAATTAGTAGTAAAAAAAGAAAATCTTTTTACTAAGATATTAAATTTTTTTCTAAGACGAAATAATAAATATGAAGCACAACAAGAATCTAATATTAAAGAAGTATATGCAAGAGAAGATTTTTCTTCTAGAATAAAAATAGAAGAAATAGTATCATTTGATAGGTTAAGAGAATTACAATATTTAATAAGAAATGATAAAATAAAAGAAGAAGATATATCTGTAGAAGAGCAAAAAGAATTAAGAAAATTATATAAAAAGCAAATAAATAATTTAAAAGAATCAATTAGTAATTATAAAATAAAAATTGAAAAAATAAATCCTAAAAATGCATAAAACACATTGTACAGAAATTTATTAGAAAAGTTTGGTGTATGAACAAATTAACGGAAAGCCTCATAATTATAGTGATTTTAAGGCTTTCCAAATTATTTTAAAAAAAGAAAAGAACTAACGATTTTCAAAAATTCATTTTAAACTAAATTTTAGAAAATTTGTATATGAATCTATTAATATTAAGAATAAATTGATGTTGAATTTCATTTATTCTTTTGTTATAATTCGACATAGAAAGTCAAAATGATTTTAGGAGTAAAGGATGAAAGAATATTTTTACAAAAAAGAATACAAATATATGTATTTAAGCATATTTTTTTATAATTTTGCAAATGCACTAAGCGAAACTTTCGGAACAGTTATGCTTTATAAAGCTGGTTTGCCAATACATTTAATTTTGTTAATATATGGTATAAGATTTCTTATTATGGGACTTATAACGCCATTATTTGTAACAATATCAAACAAAATAGGTATTGCGAAATGTATACTAATTTCAAATTTATTTAATATTATATATGCGTATTTTTTATTAGTTAATCAAAATTTATCAGCAAATCTTGTTATATTTGTAATAGCAATGGGATTAAATGGACTATCTAATCCATCATCTGATGCGTTATCTAGTAAATATGTAGAAACTGAGCATAGAGGAAGATTCAATAGTTTATATAGTATAAGTAAAATATTAGGAGTGGTTTTAGCAAGTTGTTTAGTAGCTTGGGGAGTTATAAGTAATAATACATTGGTTTTATTTGTTATACTTACAGTTTTCTTTTTATTACAATATTTAGCAATATTAAAAATAGATTACAAACCAGAAAAAAAATCAAGTGTTTTCAAAGCTAGTATGAAATACTTAATACATAGCAAGAGCAAATATAAGATTATATATGCATTAAGAACTAATCATATAATAGAAAGACAATTTCTCCCTTTGTATTTATACTTAATATTAAAAGACTTTAAAGCATTTTCAGTAGTTACTATAGTATCACTACTATTTCAAGTCATAACTATTATTTTTATAGGAAAGTATACTGATAAAAACGTAAAAAAATCAAATAATTTAGTAACATTAATAAAAACTAGTATTACATTAATATATTTATTTGTAAAAGATAAATTTATAATATCTTTAAATAAAACAATTAGTGATAATGTTTCAAAAGTTTATGAAACATCAATACAAACATCAATACAAAATATTATTAAAGAATCAAAAGAAGATAACGATTTATTATCTTCAGTAGGACAAATGAGTCTATGCTTTACAGAGGTCATTGTATTTTTTATACTCGCAATTTTGAGTAGCTTTATAGGAGAAAAGGTATTTATGGTTATTTTTGTTTTATCAATAATATCTACTATTTTTATAAATGTAAATATAAGAAATAATAAAACTTTAGAATAAAAAGTATACAGGAGCTAGAAGAAATTCTAGCTCCTGTATACTTTTTATATATTTTATCTCTCTAAATCCCACTACTTTTCTAGTTTTTCCGCGTATTTGATTTGCTCTACTGAATCAATAAAAGAGTGAGTTTCTTCTTCAAAATTTTTGACCAATTCTTTATTATCAGCAAGTATGGCATCTCTTTCCTTTTGATAATTTTCATACTTATTAAATAGATTGACTTGTTTTGATAGTTCATTATGCAATTTTAGATTTTCTTGATACAATTCCATAATTTTATCATCTTTAGGTTTAATAATTTCATTTTCTATTTTTGTTATACACAGATAATTTAAATTGGTTAATTTTTTTATAAATTTTCATTTGTAGCTTTTATTATCTTTCCCAAGAATCATCTTTTTCAGTTTCAAAAGAATAAGGCTTAAATTCAAAATCAAAGCCAGTGTATTTACTGCGTTTTAAATTTAAATAATTTTCCACTTCTTCATTGGCAATTTCATCTATTTCATTTATTCTGCAAACTTTGATATTATTTTGAACAAGTGGTACGATATACTTTTTCTTTCCTTTTACACTAATACAATATTTATTATCAACAGGTATTTTACTACTAAAAACAGAAGTTGCATTTTGAAATTTAGCAAAACTCTATTTGATATATGTATCATTACAAGTTTTAATTTTATTAATAACATCTTCTTCTAAAAGCTCATATAAATCATCGATTGTTATATAGCCTTTAACATTCATTGATTTTACTATATCAGCTAAAAATTGCATAACTGTTCTATTATTATCACTGTCATAATTAGCAAATATAGGTAAAATTGTATGTAAATATTCTTTACATATTTGAGGTGTTTTAAAACCAAGTTCTTCTATTTCTTCTTCATTTTTTAAAACAACAATATCGTTATAATATTTTGAAACTTCATCTAAATCCCACGCATCATATAAAAATATTCCATTAGAAAATGTGTATTCAAATCTTTCAGCACTTAATTTTGGAGTATCATTATCAGCAATTGGATAAATATGATAGTCAGAAATTTCTTCAACCTTTATTCCATCACGATTTAATAAATCCATTATTTTTTTTGAATTTTTTATTATTTGTTCTGTTCTTTCTTCAGTTGATTCTTGATGTTCAGAATCTCCATTCATAAAATCAATGCAATGCTTAAATGTGGGAGTTGCTATATCGTGAAAAAGTCCTGCTAAAGTTTGCTTTTTAACTTTTGTGAAATTCCATATAATTAATGCTACACCAACGCTATGGTCTAAAGTAGAATTAAAAGACACATAATCATATATTTTTGAATAATCTGTTCCACATACCATACTTATTCCTGAAAGTCTTTGAATTTCTGGCGTATCTATAAAATCTAACAACCATTCTGGAAAAACAGGCGATAAAACTTTAAAATATTCTTTTCTTAAGTTATCTAAATTATCATAATATTTACTCATATATATAACCTCACTTTTTTTATAAATGATAAGTATACCATAAAAATCACAAAAATACTATGAATATTATAAAAATTATGCATAAAATATATATGCAGTTGATGAATGGAAATTTTTTATGCTAAATGTGGGATTATATGTAGAGAAAATATGCTATTATATAAATATTTATATAATGAAGATGCAAAGAAGTTTGCAGAAACTGTAAAAAATAGGGATAAAAACATGGTAGATTTGATATGCCGAGAAAAATGTCTGCTTTTGTGGAAGAGTACGGAGGCGGTTGCTGTTTCCATCATTCGTGGAGACTGATTCATAAGCTAGGCAAAGTAGGAATTACTGCACACTGGGCTGTTGTACCTGAACCTAATGAGAATGGACGGGTAGACCAGAAGTGTGTCGTAGTCTATGAAACACCTAATGGCGACAGATATATGGCTGACATTGTTGAAGACATCAAGGCAGGCGTAAAAATAGAAGACTTTGTTGGCGACAGCTGTAGGTGGATAAACTCAAGAGGGGAGATTATTAATAACTCCCAAATTGACCTGTATGAGATGGCTAGAATTAGCGATAATCCTATTGTCTCAGGGTACTTGAAGATTTATCCTAATCCAGATAATACAATGTCATTCAATGAATACTGCAAATTGGATTGTGAGGTGATCAACACAATTCCATAAATGCTAGGAATAAAGAGGAGTGGAATTCCAGTCCTCTTTATAAATTATGTAAGTTTATTTATATATGCTATTATTATAAATTATAGATATAAGTATTAAGTATAGGATTATTATTGTAATTTTTTAAATTAAATGATAAAATAACAAAAAAATAACAGGAGATAAGAAAATGTACGAATTTGAAGTACCAGGTAAAATTACAGGAAAAGCAAGACCAAGGGTAAATACATTAACTGGAAGGGCATATACACCAGGAAATACTAAGGATTATGAAATGCTAATAAAACAATATTTTAAAGTAAAATATCCAAGGTATGAAACATTAGAAGGAAGAATAATAATAAAAATAGAAGCATATTTTGAACCACCTAAAAGTACAAGCAAAAAGCAAACTGAGCAAATGCTAGAAAATAAAATAAGTCCAACAAAGAAACCAGACATAGACAATATTATAAAAATAGTATTAGATGCATTAAATAAAATGGCATTTAGAGATGATAGTCAAGTTACTAAAATAGAAGTGGAAAAAATATATGGTCCTGTAGAAAAAATAAAAGTAAAAATAGACACATATTAAATAGAACTGAAAAAGTTCTATTTTTTATTATAATTAATATAAATTATAATAAATAAAATTAAAAAGGAGAAAATACTATGGAAAAGGAAAATAAATTTATAAAAAACATAGCAAAAGGAATATTTATATCATTAATTGCAACAATAGTATTTTTACTAATATTTTCAATAATTTTAACATATAGTAATGTAAAAGAAGATATAATAAATCCAGTAATTATAATAATAACAGCAATAAGTATATTAATAGGAAGTTCAATTTCAAGCATGAAAATAGGAAAAAATGGATTGTTAAATGGAGGAATAATAGGAGGATTCTACATATTAATAATATATACAATATCAAGCATACTAAATTGGGAATTTGGATTGAATTTACAAGCAATTATATTAGTAATCGTTGGAATTGTATTTGGAATTTTAGGTGGTATAATTGGAGTAAATAAGCAAAATAAATAATATTAAGTTTTTTAGTAAAAATAGTTGATATTTTTAAAAATTTAATATAAAATTTAAAAAGACTAAAAATAGGAGGAAACGAATGATAACTTTACAAGATGTAAAAAATAATCCAGAAGTAGAAGCTCTAATACTAGGAGCACAGCAACAGTTAGATGGCCTACGGCTATACAGAACACAGCCATAGACATATATCTATAGTTTCAAAAAGAGCAGGGGATATTCTAGAAAAACTAGGGTATCCAGATAGAACAGTAGAGCTTGCAAGAATTGCAGGGTATTTACATGATATAGGAAATTGTGTAAACAGAGTTGATCATGCACATAGTGGTGCAATATTAAGTTTTGAAATATTAAAACAAATGGGAATGCCAGTAGAAGAAAGAACACAAATAATGATGGCTATAGGAAATCATGATGAAAATACAGGAACAGCTGTAAGTGAAATATCTGCAGCACTAATCTTAGCAGATAAGTCAGATGTACACAGAGATAGAGTGGTAAATAAAAATATATCAACATTTGATATACATGATAGAGTTAATTATGCAGTTACAAATGCAGAATTAAAACTAGATGTGGCAAAAAGAAAAATATTATTAGATTTAACTATAGACAACAATATTTGTCCAGTATTGGATTATTTTGAAATATTTATGGCAAGAACAATGATGAGTAAATATGCAGCAAAATATTTAAAAATATGGTTTGAATTAGTAATTAATGATACAAAATTATTATAATAAAAAAAGTAGAAGGAGAAAAATAAAATGAAGAAAAACAAACTAAAAGTAATTACAATTACATTTTTTATAATATTAGTTACAATGGTTGCATTTGTAGGTGTATATGTGCAAGAAAAAAATATAATGGAAAATAAAGTAAAAGATTATTCTTTAGCAATGGATCTAAATGGAACAAGAAATATTGTTTTAAAGGTAAGTGAAGAAACTACTGATGTTATAAAAGATTCTGATGGAAACAAAGTAGAAAGTGCAACAGATGAAGAAATTAGTGAAAAAGGTTATACAAAGGAAACTGTACAAAAAAATACAGATGATGTGAAAACATTAGATAATTATAAAACTTCAAAAGAAATTATAGAAAAAAGATTAAAAAAATTAGGTGTAGAAAATTATATAATAAAATTAAATGAACAAACAGGAGAAATTGTTGTAGAATTAACTAACAATAGCCAAACAGATAATATTGTTAGCAATTTAACAACTGTTGGTAAATTTGAAATAATAGATACAAATACAAAAGAAGTATTACTTACAAATGATGACATAAAAGCAAGTAATGTTGTAAGAAGTACAACATCAAGTGGTACAAATATATATTTTACAATAGAATTTAATAAAGATGGAAAGAAAAAATTAGAAGAAATTACAAAAACATATGTACCACAAGACAATACAAGCAGTGAAGAAAGTTCAGAATCTTCAGAAAATAGTGATAGCAGTTCACAAACAACTAAAAAAACAATAACAATGAAAATAGATGGAACAGATGTAATGAGTACAGATTTTGAAGAACCAATAACAGATGGTATAATGCATTTGTCAGTTGGACAAGCTGCAACAGATACAAAAACATTACAAGAAAATGTAAAACAAGCAAACCAAATGGCAGCAGTACTTGAAAATAAAAATATGCCAGTTGAATATACATTACAAAGTGATACATTTGTAAAATCTACTGTAACAGAAGATACAGTTGCAGCAGTTATAATTGTGGTAACTGTTATTGCATTAATAGCATTAATAGTATTGTTTATTAGATATAAATCAAATGGATTATTAGCAATAATATCATATGTAGGATTAGTATCAATACTTTTATTAACAATAAGATATACAAATGTTGTATTATCAATTGAGGGAATAGCTGCAATTTTTGTAATATTAGTAATGAATTATGTTTTTGAAAATAAAATTCTAAATGATATAAAAAGACATCAAAGTGATAAAAAGGCAGATATAAAACATATAATAAATATGTCAATAAAAGATATGGTAATAAAAATAATACCAATTGCAATTTTAGCAATAACATTTTGTTTTATGGGATGGATACCAACAAGCAGCTTTGGAATGGTAATGTTCTGGGGAATTACTTTAATAATAATATATAATTTATTAGTAACAAAAAATTTATTAAAGACAAGCCAAGAAAAGTAGGAGGTATTATAAATGAAACAAATTAAAAAAAGTAAATTAACACAAATTTTATTAATTGTCTTAGTTCTAGTTATGGGATTAATATTAGCATTAACAAAAGGATTTAATAAGGAATTAAAATATAAAGAACATCAAGAAATAAAATTAGAGATTGGGAAAGAATATAAAAAAACAGATATTAAAGAAATAACAAATGAAATATTTGATGGACAAGATGTTGTAATTCAAGATGTAGATGAGTATGGGGACACAGTTTTAATATCTACAAATAGTATAACAGATGAACAAAAAACAAATTTGGTAAATAAAATAAACGAAAAATATCAAATAGCATTAGCAGCTGATTCACAAGAAATACAAACTATTCCACAAACAAGAATAATAGATATTTTAAATCATTATTTATTGGCATTTGGAGTTTCTAGTATAATTATTTTAGTATATATGGCTATAAGATATAGAAAATTAAATGCTTTGAAAGTTATTTTCAAGACAGTATTAGCTTTAGTAGTTACAGAGGCGGTATTGTTTGCAATATTTGCAATTACACAAATACCATTTGGCAAATATACAGTAGCTCTAGTATTTATTGCATATGTCTTTGCATTAGCGGTTATTGTAAATAAATTTGAAAATAAATTAACAAAAATAAAATTAGAAGAAAAGAAACAAAAATAAAAAATACTGAAGGTAAGAATTGTAACAAATTACAATATTACCTTTGGTATTTTTTTTATTAAAGTAATTGCAAAATAATTAAAATTATGATATAAAGTAAGAAGAATAAATAGACGTTAAAAACAGAGGTGAAAAAATGATAAAAGCATATGCTAAATCAGATGTTGGTAAGGTAAGAGAAATAAATGAAGATTCCTACTATATATCAGAATCATTAGATGAAGTACAGTTATATATAATTGCAGATGGAATGGGTGGCTATAATGGTGGAGAAATAGCAAGTAGTTTAGCAATAAAATCTGCAAAAAATTATATAGAAAACAATTTTGCACAAGCAGACAAAGACAAAGAAAGCATAATACAGCTTGTTGCAAGTAGTTTAGAATATGCAAATATGGTTGTATATGAAAAATCAAAAGAAAATAAAGAATTAAATGGAATGGGTACTACCTTAGATATATGTTTAATATATAATAATAAGGCATATATTGGACATGTGGGAGATAGTAGAATATATAGAATAAGAAAAGATTTTATAAGAAAATTAACACAAGATCATAGTTATGTACAAAAACTAGTAAAAGATGGTAAAATAACAGAAGAAGAAGCAGCCCATCATCCACAAAAAAATATGTTAATGAAAGCTCTTCGGATGTAATGCATTTGTAGAGCCAGACGTAATGATAAAAGGTTTTTTAAAAGATGATGTGTTATTAATGACAACAGACGGCTTAACAAATTTAGTAAAAAAAGAAGATTTGTATAAAACAGTTAAAGAAGAAAATTTAGAGCAAATACCAAAAAGATTGGTAGAAAAAGCATTAGAAAATGGTGGATTTGATAATATAACAGTTATAGTAATAAAAAATATATAGCAGTCTACATTAAAAACATATTAAGGAGAGATTAAATATGAATTTAGAAGGAAAATTACTTCGGAAATCGATATGAAATTATAGAAAAAATAGGAAATGGTGGAATGGCTACAGTATATAAAGCAAAGTGTACAGTACTTAACAGATATGTAGCTGTAAAAATTTTAAGAGATGAGTTTACAACAGATGAAGAATTTATAAGAAGATTTGAGGCAGAGGCACAATCTGCAGCAAGACTTACACATCCAAATATTGTATCTATATATGATGTTGGTGTTGAAGGAAATTTGTATTATATTGTTATGGAATTAATACAAGGAAAAACCTTAAAAGAAATTATAGTAGAGGAACAAGGACCATTGCCATGGAAATGGTCAATTAATGTTGCAATACAAATTGCGTCAGCACTTGAAATGGCACATAAAAATAATATTATACATAGAGATATAAAACCTCATAACATAATAATAACAGAAGACGGCATTGCAAAAGTAACAGATTTTGGAATTGCAAAAGCAGTATCAAACTCAACAATAACTGCATTTGGTACAACAATAGGTTCAGTACATTATTTTTCACCAGAGCATGCAAGAGGAGGGTATACAGATGCAAAATCTGATATATATTCATTAGGGGTAGTAATGTATGAAATGTTAACAGGAAGAGTACCATTTGATGCGGATACACCAGTATCAGTTGCATTAAAACATATGCAAGAAGAGCCAGTAGAACCAAAAGAAATAAACCCTAACATTCCAAGTTCAGTAAATAAAATAATAATGAAAGCCCTAAAAAAAGATCCAACACTTAGATATCAAACAAGCACAGAAATGTTACAAGATTTAAGGGCATGTTTAAAAAATCCAAATGGAAACTTTGTAGAAGAAAAAGACTATGATGAAACAGCCAAAACTCAAAGAATAAATGTAAGTGAATTAGAAGAAAATAAACGTGTCTCTAAAGAAGATAAAAATTCAGATAATAAATTTATTGCTTTTATTAAGGAACATAAAAAATTAAGTATATTTATAGGGGTAATTTTATTATTCTTCATAGCATTTGGAGGAACAATGCTATTCTTAGGTGCAACAAATCCTAAAGAAGTAGAATTACCAAATATTACTGGAATGACAGCACAAGAAGCAGAAGAAACACTAAAAAAAGCAAATTTAAAATATGAACTAGAAAAAGAAGAATACAATAAAGATGTTGAAGAAGGAAAGGTAATTAGCCAAGAACCACCATATCAAGCAAACTTTAAAGTAAAAGAAGGAAGCCAAGTAAAAGTTGTAATTAGTAAGGGACAAGAAAAAACTAAAGTTCCAAAAGTTGTTGGAATGAAACAAGATGAGGCTGTTAAAGCTTTAGAAGAAGCAAAATTAAAATATGAAATAGTAGAAGAAGCAAGTAAAAAAGTTGAAGAAGGTTATGTAATTAGTCAAGAAACAGAAGCTGATGCAGATGCATTTGCAGGAGATACTGTAAAAATTCATGTAAGTACAGGAACTGAAAAAGTAACAATGGTAAGTGTATTAGATAAAAGCGAGGAAGATGCAAAGGCAGCATTAAAAGCTATTGGTATAACATCTATAAATACTGTATATGAAGAAAATTCAAGTAAAGCAAAAGGTGTTGTATTAAAACAAAGTGTTGAACCAGGAAGCACAGTTGAGAAAGATTCAAAAATTACTATCACAGTAAATAATTACGAAGCAAGTAATACTATAAATTTAGTAATAAATGTTAAATCATTAACAGGAGGATACACAGAAAGTACAACAAATAGTAGTAATGTTACAAATTCATCAAATACAACCAATACAACAACTACATCACAACAAACAGTAAATAAAAAAGTAGATGTGTCAGTATCAGTTGGTGGAACAGTAGTTCAAACTAGAACAAATATTGATAAAAACCAAACAGATTTAAGTATACAAGTTGATGGAAAAGGAACTCAAACAGTAACAGTTAATGCAGGTGGTGCAATATCTACAAAAACAATAAATTTTGCAGGAACAGAAAAAACTATCAAAATACCATAATAAAAATCAAGGAACGATGAAAATTAGTCGTTCCTTGATTAGTAAATATAAAAGAAAATGAGGGAAAAATGCAGGGATTAGTAATAGAGAATATATCAAATTTATATAAAATACAAGTAAATGAGTATATATATGAAGCTGTTGCAAGAGGTAAAATAAAAAAAGAGGAAATAAGCCCAGTAGTAGGTGACATTGTTGAAATAGAAATAACAGATAAAGAAAATAAAAAGGCAGTAATTGAAAAAATACATAGTAGAAATGTATATATAAAAAGACCTAAAATGGCGAATTTAACTCAGTTAATATTTGTAGTATCTAGTAAACAGCCAAAACCAGATTTATTCTTACTTGACAAGCAATTAGCATATGCAAATTATTTAAATGTAAATGCTATTATAGTATTAAATAAAACAGATTTAGATGACAAACAGGAATTTGAAAAAATAAAAAATGTATATAAAAAAATAGGCTATAAAGTTTTAGAAACTAAGGCAAAAGAAGGAAATGGAATTAAAGAATTAATTGATATTATGCAAGGAAACATTAATGCCTTTTCTGGAAATTCTGGGGTTGGAAAATCAACACTAATAAATGCTATTTTTAAATATAGTATAACAGAAGAAGGAGAAATTAGCAGAAAAAATAAAAGAGGAAAGAATACTACAACACAAGTTAAGTTGTATAAAATAAATGAAAATACATATATTGCAGATACTCCTGGATTTTCAACATTTGAAATAAGTGAAATTGAAAGTAAAGATTTATATAAATATTTTAAAGAATTTGATAATACTAACTGTAAATACATTGGATGTTCACATATTAAAGAAACAGAATGTGGAATAAAGCTGGATGTAGAAAATGGAATAATAGATAAAGGAAGATATGAAAGATTTTGCAAAATATATAATGAATTAAAACAAAAGGAGGAAAGAAAATGGTAGAAATTTCAACATCGATTTTAAGTGTAAAAAAAGGCCAAGAATCAGAAACTTTTTTTGCATTAGAAAAGGCAAAAACTAATTATTTCCATATTGATGTAATGGATGGAAAATTTGTAGAAAATAACACATATGAAAAAATGCGTGAGTATGCATCATATATAAAAAGAATATCTAATTTACCATTAGACATACATTTAATGGTAGATGATGTAAAAGAGGCAATTGATGACTTTTTAGCAGTTGAACCTAATATAATAACTTTTCATTTGGAAGCATGCAAAAATAAACAAGAAGTAATGGAATTAATAAATTATATAAAACAAAATAATTGCAAAGTAGGAATAGCAATAAAACCAAATACAAAAATAGAAGAAATATATGAATATTTGCCATTTATTCATACTGTTTTAGTAATGACTGTAGAACCCGGAAAAGGTGGACAAACACTTCTTGCAGATATGGTAGAAAAAATTTCTTTATTAAAAAAATACATAGAAAAAAATAATTTGGAAGTTGATATAGAAGCAGATGGAGGAATTAATTTAATTACTGCTCCAAAAGTAAAAGAGGCTGGGGCTAATATTTTAGTTGCAGGTACGGCAATTTTAATTGCAAAAGATTATAAAATAATAATAGATGAATTGAAACAATAAAAATAAACTAAAAAAAAACACTATTTAAAATAGTGTTTTTTAGTTTCTATTTTTTAGATTTTTTTGGAAGTAACTTTTTTGTTATAATTCCTAAACCTAAAACTGTATATATAATACCTACTAAAGCTCCAACAAATGGGATTATTGTTAATAGCCACATAACAAGAGAAGTAGCTAATAACATACCAATTTTTGGCCATGTTTTAGATATTTTTAATTTAGTACATATAATGTTGTTTAGTGCAATTGTAAATACTGGAATACTTAAAAGCAATAATACAATATATGTTAAAAGTAATACAATTGATATAGGTCTTGTAATATTTAAGAAAATTAAGGCTGCAGCTACTACTGGTATAACTATTAGGCTTAATATTCCAAATCCAATAGATGAACCAATTTTGTTTGTTAATAAAGAATTTGTTTCATCTATAAATTTAGGAGAAAGCCATTTAAATAATCCATAAACTGCAAGTACTAATAATAAAGTAGAGATAAGAGCTATTATATAAGTACCCAAATTCATAGAATTAGAAATTTTTTCTTGCTCAAATTTTACTTCACCATCAACAGTTGATTCAGGTATTTGAATTTCTTTTGAAGAAGAATAATTTAAATTCCCCATAATTTTTCCTTGAACTGTTGCAACACTTACATCTGCTTGATCTGCATTATCACCATCTGGTACTGCTTCTACATTTTGTGAAAAATTAATATTTTTTGATGAAATATATGCATTTCTTCCTATTGTTCCAAAAATATTCAAATCTTCTGATGCACATTTAAAATCTCTATATACATAACCTGAAATTTTTGCATTTTTACATGTAGCATATACATCATAAGTTACACCATCTACATTTAGATTATTTGCTGTAACAAAAAGGCTGTTTGATATATAACCTTGTGTTGAAATATTTACATCTTTTGCACATATAAATGCATTTCCAACAATTTGAGAATTAATGTTTACTTTATTTGCTAAAACAAATAGATTTCCATCTACTATGTAATCTATAGTAATTTCATCTCCCATTAAATAAACATCTTCTTTTTTCATATTGTTTAAATATTCGTCTGTAGTTGTTTGGTTATCTTCTCTTTCCTCAACAGGAACACCATTTTCTTCTGAAATTAATTCAACATCATTAGTGTTTTCGTCTTCTGCAAATACAAAAGGAGAAAAAACAAGCATACCAACAATAAGCATAATTAATAAAGCTTTTAACTTATTTTTTAACATAAAAAAACCTCCTATAAATAATATATATAAAATATATACTTATAATTTTTTTTTGTCAATGATTTTTTTATTGTTTTCTACAAAATATGCGCAATTAGAATTTGAAGAAAATTTAGATAAAGTAATAGAAGAATACTGACATTTGCCATCTTTTTGATAAATACAATTATTTGAACAGTTAATATTTGTCAAAAAACCACCTCTTTTATGGTAGTATTTGTATTTTACTTTGTTTTATTCATATAAAAATTACAATATTTATTAATTGAACAATTTTCACACTTTGGGTTTCGAGCAATACATGTATTTCTTCCATGCCACATAAATAGGTGGTTTATGTATTCTAACTCATTATTTGGAACTATTTTTAATAAATCTTGTTCAATTTTTTCTGGTTCTTTATTTTTACTTAAGCCAATCAAATTGGAAATTCTTTTGGCATGTGTATCTACAGCTATTCCGAACAGGTTTATGAAAAGCTTCTAACATAATAACATTTGCACTTTTTCTTCCAATTCCTGCTAAAGTCATAAGTTCTGAAATTGTTTGTGGAACAGTTCCATTAAAGTTTTCTAGTATTTGATTAGCACATTTTTTTATGTTTTTTGCTTTATTTTTGTAAAAACCACAAGGGTGGATTATTTGTTCAAGTTCATTTAAATCAATATTTGCATAATCTTCTATTGTTTTACATTTATTAAATAATATTGGAGTTGTTTTATTTACTCTATCATCAGTGCATTGAGCAGAAAGCGAAACAGCAACAACAAGTTCAAATGGAGTTGTAAAATCTAAGCTGCATTTTGCATCTGGATATGTATTTTTTAATATATTAATTATATTTATTACATCATTTTTTTTCATATATATTCCTCACTTTAGTTTATATTCTAAATTAAACTAAAAAAATAGTCAATAACAATATTTAACATAAATAGGAACAAATAAAGATAAAGATTAATATTATATTATGAAAAATAAAATATTAATCTATTAAAATTATAAGTGATTGGGGGGAAAAATATGATAGGTTTTTTAAGAAAGACATGTGGAGTTGTATTAATTGGTTTAGGATTAGGAATACTTTTGGTATTATTACTTCCAATTACTGGTTGGTTATTTTTAATAGGATTAACAGTTATTTGCGTAGGTTTTATTTGGCTAGCTTGTTAAATGAAAATAAAATCTATATAAAGGAGGAATACATATGAAGGTTGTTGTAAAAAAAGTCCCTAAATTTTTAAGGGGATTTGTAAAACTTATATTTGGAATAAAGGAATAAAAAAAAGAGCTTAGGCTCTTTTAACTTTTCCATCTTTTAAACATTTAGCACATACATGAATTCTTTTAACTTCACCATTTATTTCAGCTTTAACACTTCTTAAATTTGGTTTCCAAGTTCTTGGTGATCTTTTACTTATATGTGAACGAGTAATGCTAAGTTTATTTCCATGACTTGCTGTTTTATCACAAATTGCGCATTTTGCCATAATCTATTGCACCTCCTAATATTTTTAAATAAAATTGACTAATAACAAGTTTAACACATAAATATAAAAAAAACAAGTATTTTTTAAAAAATATAAAAATTTCCTTGCAAAATAGGAAAAATGTGTTATAATATAAAAGCTATATGAAATTAGAAAGGATTGAAAAATATGAAATGTAAAGTTGAAAAAACAAAAAACGCAAATGAAGTAAAAATAGAATTAACAGTAGAAGCACAAAAATTTGAGGAGGCAATAAAAAAAGTATACTTCCAAAGTGCAAAATATTTTAATATACCTGGATTTAGAAAAGGAAAAGCACCATTACAAATAGTAGAAAAATATTATGGAAAAGAAATTTTTTACGAAGATGCTTTTAATGAATTAGCTCCAGAAGTATTAGAAGAAGCAGTTAAAGAAAATAACTTAGAAATAGTAAGTAGACCAGAAATAGACATTACACAAATAGAAAAAGGAAAAGACCTTATATTTACAGCAGTAATGCAAACAAAACCAGAAGTAGAACTTGGAAAATATAAAGGTATAGAAATTAAAAAAATAGAGTATAATGTAACTGACGAAGATATAGACCATGAATTACATCATATGCAAGAACATAATTCAAGATTAGTAAATGTTGAAAACAGACCAGTAGAAAAAGGTGATACAACAGTAATTGATTTTGAAGGATTTGTTGATGGAGTTGCTTTTGATGGAGGAAAAGCTGAAGGACATGAATTAGAAATAGGAAGCAATACATTTATACCTGGATTTGAAGATCAAATAATTGGAATGAAAATGGATGAAGAAAAAGATATAAATGTAAAATTCCCTGATGAATATTTCTCAAAAGATTTAGCAGGAAAAGATGCTACATTTAAAGTAAAATTACATGAAATTAAGAAAAAAGAATTACCAAAACTAGATGACGAATTTGCAAAAGATGTTAGTGAATTCGACACATTAGAAGAATTAAAAAAAGACATAAAAGAAAAGAAAGAAAAACAAAATAAAGAAAAAGCAAAATATGAAACAGAAGAAGCTGTTATAAAAGCTGTATGTGAAGACATGAAAGTAGAAATACCACAAGGAATGATTGAAACAGAAACACAAAACATGTTAAAAGATATAGAAACAAGATTATCATATCAAGGATTAAAATTAGAACAATATCTTCAAATGATGGGAAAAACTGCTGAAGAAGTAAAAAAAGAATATGAACCACAAGCAATTGAAGCTATAAAATCAAGACTAGCATTAGAAGCAATAGTAAAAGCAGAAAAAATAGAAGCATCAGAAGAAAAAATAAATGAAAAATTAGAAGAAATGGCTAAAAATTACGGAAAAACTGCTGAAGAATTAAAAGCAAATGAAAATGTTAAAAATTACATAAAAGAAGGAATAGAATCACAAGAAGCAATAGAATTTTTAGTTAAAAATGCAAAAATAAAATAATTAAAAGGAATAAAAGTTGGGGTAAAAATGTTTTACTCCAATTTTTTCTTTAAATAGACAATAAAAACTTGCAAACAAAAAATACTTAGTATATAATAAGCGTAATTCAATAAAAAACATTTTAAGGAGGAAAATTATGTTAGAAAAAAATAGCTTAGTGCCATATGTTATTGAACAAACAAGTAAAGGAGAAAGATCATACGATATTTTTTCAAGATTATTAAAAGACAGAATAATATTTTTAGGAGAAGATGTTAATGCAACATCAGCAAGTTTAGTAATTGCACAATTATTATTCTTAGAATCAGAAGATCCAGATAAAGAAATATTTTTATATATAAATTCACCAGGAGGGTCAATTACAGACGGAATGGGAATTGTAGATACAATGAATTATATTAAATGTCCTGTATCAACAATCTGTGTTGGTCTTGCTGCAAGTTTTGGTGCAGTATTACTTGCAAATGGAGAAAAAGGAAAAAGATTTGCAACTCCAAATTCAGAAATATTAATACATCAACCATTAATTGGAGGTGGCGGAATTTCTGGACAAACAACAGAAATAAAAATACATGCAGATCATATGGTAAAAACAAGAGAAAAATTAAATAAATTATTAAGTGAAAAAACAGGTCAACCAATTGAAGTAATTGAAAAAGATACTGAAAGAGACCATTACATGACAGCTGAAGAAGCATTAAAATATGGACTAATTGATGGAATAATGGAAAAAAGAATTTAATTTAAAAGAATATTAAAGGAGAAGTTTATGGCAAAAAATGATACACCAAAGAATGTTAGATGTTCTTTTTGTGGTAAAGCACAAGAAAGTGTTAGAAAAATAGTTGCAGGACCAGGAGTATATATATGTGATGAGTGCATTGACTTATGCAACAGCATAATAGAAGCTGAAATATATGATGAAGAAAATGAAAAATATGAATTAGGAGAAGAAATACCTAATCCACAAGAAATAAAGAAAATATTAGACGAATATGTAATAGGTCAAGAAGATGCAAAAAAATCTTTATCAGTTGCAGTATACAATCATTATAAAAGAATAATGCATGAAGAGGAAAAAGACATAAATGATGTAGAAATACAAAAAAGTAACATATTGTTACTAGGACCAACTGGTTGTGGAAAAACATTACTTGCAAAAACATTAGCTAAAATACTAAATGTTCCATTTGCAATTGCAGATGCAACAACACTTACAGAAGCAGGATATGTTGGAGAAGATGTTGAAAATATTTTATTAAAATTAATACAAGCAGCAGATGGAGATGTAGAGAAAGCTGAAAAAGGAATTATATATATAGATGAAATAGATAAAATTACAAGAAAATCTGAAAATGTATCAATTACACGTGATGTAAGTGGAGAAGGTGTTCAACAATCTTTATTAAAAATAATAGAAGGAACAGTTGCATCAGTGCCACCACAAGGAGGAAGAAAACATCCAAACCAAGAATTGATACAAATAAACACAGAAAATATTTTATTTATATGTGGAGGGGCTTTTGAAGGCTTAGAAAATATTATAAAAGATAGAACAGGCCAAAAAGCAATAGGTTTTGGAACAAAAATAGAAAGCCAAAAAGACATAAACAAATATGAAATATTCCAAGAATTATTGCCACAAGATTTATTAAAATTTGGACTAATACCTGAATTTATAGGAAGGCTTCCAATAGTTGCAACACTAAAAGATTTAGACAAAGAAGCTTTAATAAAAATATTAAAAGAACCAAAAAATGCATTAGTAAAACAATATACAAAATTATTTGAAATTGATGGAGTAGAATTGGAATTTGAAGATGAAGCTTTAAATGCTATTGTTGAAAAAGCAATAGAAAGAAAAACAGGAGCAAGAGGATTGCGCTCAATAATAGAAGAAATTATGAGAGACATAATGTTTGAAATACCATCAAATCCAAATATAGAAAAATGTATTATAACAAAAGAAACTGTATTGAATAAGGCAGAGCCAAAAATTATTGAAAATGTAAATAAAAACGAACAAAAGGAAATAAAAAATAAGAAAAGGCAAATGCCACAAAATACTAAAAAAGAAACAGCGTAAAAGTGTAAACTATATAGTTAAACTAAAGAGTTGTAAAAGATAAGATGAAATTATGTTATGATTTAAAATTTAATATCTAACATAATTTTATCTTTTTTTATAGTTTATAATATATAAAATAGGTACACATAATTTTCTACGTAAAATTGGCAATAAATGTAATATACATTTTATCAACAAAACAATTGTGAATAAAATATGGACGAATAATGTCTATTTATAGTTATTCACAGAGTTTTCCACAATATCCACAATTAAAAAAAGACTAGATATCAACAATATAATTACTTAAAAAAGGAAACATAAAGTAAAAATAAAATTAAATTATTAATAAAATAATAGCAAAAATAAATAAAATTAATATAATATAATAGATATTTATAAATAAAGGGATGATAAAATGAAATTATGTTGTAGATATCAAAACAGATGCTGCGGATATGATAGATGTCAAAGATATATGGAACCAAATGACATAACGATGGAACAATTAAAAAATATGCAAATACAGGGTGCGATACTAATAGATATAAGAAGCCCACAAGAATACAATGAGGGACATTTGGAAGGTGCAATTGTACTTCCTGAATATGAGATATATTCAAAAGCAAAAAAAATATTACCTAATAAAAATCAAACAATAATTGTATATTGCGGAAATGGAATTAGAAGTAAAAAATCTCAAAGAATAATGAGAAGAATGGGCTATACAAATGTATACAATTTATATAAAGGAACTGAAAACTATTGAGATTTTAGAATGTTTATGCTAAAATATCTAATATATTAAGGAGGAAATATGGAAGACAGACAAAAATATATTAGAAATTTTAGCATTATTGCTCACATAGATCATGGAAAATCAACATTGGCAGACAGACTTATAGAAATGACAGGTGTATTATCTAAAAGAGAAATGGAAAGTCAAATATTAGATAATATGGAAATTGAAAAAGAAAGAGGAATAACTATAAAATCACAATCTGTTAGAATGAAATACAAAGCTAAAGATGGACAAGAATACACATTTAATTTAATAGATACACCAGGACATGTTGATTTTAATTATGAAGTATCTAGAAGCTTGGCTGCGTGTGATGGAGCAATATTGGTTGTGGATGCAAGTCAAGGAGTAGAGGCTCAAACACTTGCAAACGTATATCTAGCAATAGACAATAATTTGGAAATATTACCGGTAATAAATAAAATTGACTTGCCAAATGCAAGACCAGAAGAAGTAAAACAGGAAATAGAAGATATAATAGGAATTCCAGCACAAGATGCACCATGTGTTTCTGCAAAATCTGGTCTAAATATGGAAGAAGTATTAGAAAGAATTGTAACAGATCTTCCAGCACCAAAAGGAAATGAAAACGAAAAAACTAAGTGTTTAATATTTGATTCATATTATGATAATTATAAAGGTGCCGTTGCATATGTAAGAATAATGGATGGAAAAGTTAAAGTAGGTGATGAGATAAAATTAATGGCAGCAAACAGGGTGTTTACTGTTTCAGAAGTAGGGTATTTTGTGCCAGGTTCATATATGCCAACAAATGAATTAAAAGCAGGAGAAGTTGGGTATATTGCAGCAAGTATAAAAAATTTATCAGACATTCATGTTGGAGATACAGTAACATTAAATAACAATCCAGCAGATAAACCACTAAAAGGCTATAAAAAGGTTACACCAATGGTGTATTGTGGCTTATACCCAGTAGATGGAAGCCAATATGAAGACTTAAAAGAAGCGTTAGAAAAATTAAAACTAAATGATGCTGCACTTGAATTTGAACCAGAAAATTCAGTCGCATTAGGATTTGGGTTTAGATGTGGCTTTTTAGGACTATTACATTTAGAAATAATAGAAGAAAGATTAGACAGAGAATTTGATTTAGGACTAATAACTACAGCACCATCTGTTATATATAAGGTATATAAAACTACAGGGGAAGTAATAGAATTATATAATCCAGAAGACTTACCGACAGCCCAAGAAATTTCATATATGGAAGAACCATTTGTAACAGCAAATATTTTGACACCAAAAGAGTATGTTGGAAATATTATGGATTTATGTCAAAGAAGACGTGGAATATATATTGACATGAAATATTTAGATGAAAATCGTGTTACATTAACTTATGAAATGCCATTAAACGAAATAATTTATGACTTTTTTGATAATTTAAAATCAAAAACAAAAGGCTATGCATCATTAGATTATGAATTTAAAGAATATAGAAGGTCAAACTTAGTAAAACTTGATATTTATATAAATGGTGAACCAGTAGATGCATTATCATTTATTGTACATAAAGATAGCAGTTATGACAGAGGAAAGAAAATGGTAGAAAAATTAAAAACTGTTATTCCAAGAAAATTGTTTAAAATTCCAATTCAAGCTGCAATAGGTGGACAAATTATAGCAAGGGAAACAATTTCAGCAATGAGGAAAGATGTACTTGCAAAATGCTATGGAGGAGATATTACAAGAAAGAAAAAATTATTGGAAAAACAAAAAAGAGGTAAAAAGAAAATGCGTGAAATTGGAAATGTAGAAATACCACAAGAAGCATTTTTATCTGTATTAAAATTAGATGATGAATAAAAACAAGAAAAAATAGAAGAAAGGAATTAATCAATTTAAAAAATATGTTTTATAAAGTTGATTATATAAGAAAAAATGAAAAATAATAAAAAAACAAATTATAAAAAAGAATATAAAAGACAAGATAATGAAAAACAAGAAGAACCAAGATTTGATGACCAAGTAGAAGGCAGAAATTCTGTGCTTGAATTATTAGAAAGTGGAAAAGATATAAATAAAATTTTTATAACAAGTGGTGAAAAACATGGATCAATAAATAAAATAATAGCTATGGCAAAAGAAAAAAGAATTATAATAGTAGAAAAAGATAAAAGACAAATGCAAGAAATGGCACAAACACAAAACTACCAAGGGGTTATTGCAATTGTTCCACCATTTGAATATTGTCAAATAGAAGATATAATAAATACAGCAAAACAAAGAAATGAAGAACCATTTGTACTAATATTAGATGGAATAGAAGATCCACATAATTTGGGTTCAATAATAAGAACAGCTGAAACGGCAGGGGTACATGGTATTATAATTCCAAAAAGAAGAGCGGCTTGTGTAAATAGTACAGTAAATAAAGTTTCATGCGGGGCTGTTGAACATATGAAAATTGCAAGAGTTACAAATATATCAGATAGTCTTCAAGAATTAAAAGATAATGGATTATGGATATGTGGTACAGATATTTCTGCTAATAAATATTATTATAATCAAGATTACAGAGGGGCAATTGGAATAGTTATTGGAAATGAAGGAAAAGGAATGAGCGAAAAAGTAAAGAAAAATTGTGACTTCTTAGTAAAAATACCAATGAAAGGAAAAGTAACATCTTTAAATGCGTCTGTTTCTGCAGGAATTGTTGTATATGAAGCTGTAAAACAAAGAATGTAAAACATATTTTAATAAAAATAATAAAAAACAATTTAAATAGTATTGACTTTTAATAAAAAAGGTATTAAAATACTATTTAGGTTGTTTTTATTTTTGCCTAAAAACGTGCTTAAAAAGTGACAAAAAATAGTAAAAAAATATTTTTTGAAAATTTTTAAAAAAAGTGTTGACAAAGATAAAAAACCATAGTATAATACAAATCGTTCCGCAAACAGAAGGAACAAAAGTACATTGAAAAG